>Ga0302244_1000034_pt1 | contig 123126 bp, 100 predicted proteins | sample AAG_UR_Phe_MG_FD_193513 | JGI IMG/M metagenome (GOLD analysis project Ga0302244, IMG submission 193513) | Enriched activated sludge microbial communities from anaerobic digester in WTTP, New Holstein, Wisconsin, United States - AAG_UR_Phe | ecosystem: Engineered > Bioreactor > Anaerobic >... | reverse complement strand
GGCTTCATGGCTGCAGGATGTACGGATCTTGAAGAAAAAGTTTATTCTCAGGTGCCGGTGAGCTCCTACGGATCCACGGAAGCCGAGATAAACTCACTGATTGCACCGATATACTCGCGTTTGAGAGATTTCAATGCAATAAGGAGCGGTGTAAACAACACAACAGATATGTTTGTTACTCCGACCCGCAGAGGTGGTGACTGGTGGGATGGCGGTGCATTCAAGGAAATGGCCCAGGGTACATGGAGACCTCTGACAAGCCCGATTATTGCTGATTATAACACATCATACAGCAGGATTACCGAATGTAACCGTATCATTTATATGATAGAAAACAGTGAGGCGATCACTGATAAAGAACCATATATTGCACAGGCGAGGGCTGCAAGAGCGCTCAGATACATGGTTCTTCTCGATGAGTACGGTAATGTTCCCATTGTTACTGATTTTACTGATCTTACCAAACCCACGACAAAAACAAGAACGGAGGTTTATAATTTTGTACTCTCGGAGCTGAATGCCATTAAGGATGTCATAAGGGCTGACGTGAATTCGTCCAGTTATGGTAAGTATACAAAAGGAGCAGTGTATTTCATGCTCGCCAAAATGTATCTCAACGCCGAAATATGGAACCCTGCCGGCGGACCGAAATGGCAGGAATGTATCGATGCCTGTGATGAAGTCCTGGCATTGCCCTATTCTCTTGAGCCTAACTGGAAAGAACAATTCAGTGCAAACAACGAGAATTCCAAAGAAGCTATTCTTGTAGCAGTGAATAGTATATCCTCTTACATGAGTATTCGTTATTATTCACTTCACTATCTCGATCCGATAGCCCTGGGCATACCCGGAAGTGCATGGAACGGTATTGCTGCTCACGCTGATTTCGTAAGGTCATTTGATCCCGAGGACAAACGCTATGAAGGCAGTTTCCTGATTGGCGAGATGCGCCACCCTTCCACCGGTGAAGTACTGATGACAGCTCACGGCCGTCCTCTCATTCATACGATTGACATTACCATGAAGTATGCCATTGATGCTGACGGATGGGGTCAGACAGAACAGGAAGACGGTGCGAGATGCAATAAATGGGAGTACAAGAAAGGCGCCACGCAAATGGAAAATGACTATGCCATCTTCAGGCTTGCCGATGTTTACCTAATGAAAGCAGAAGCCATTGTTCGCAATAATGGAGATAACGACGAAGCGACCGCACTGATTAATGCGCTCAGGGAAAGAGTTTTCGACGATCCGGCGAAACTGAAAAGCAGTGTCACTCTTGATGATATATACCACGAGCGCAGATGGGAGCTTGCATGGGAAGGATGGGGTCGACAGGATATGATCCGTTTCGGCACCTACCTGAACCCGATACCAGGTTGGAGAGAAAATGCACTGCCCGAGTACAGACTGCTATGGCCGATCCCGCAAACAGCTCTGGATGCAAACCCGAACCTCGTGCAGAACCCGGGTTATTAACAAGAGTTAAGGTTTATCAGGTTAAAGTTTTTGTTTTAGTTATATAATTAGCCGGGAGGGTACAAAGAGTTTTAAACTCATTATGCCCTCCCGCTTTTTTTACTCATGATCAATTTGCCCGGTGGAACAATCCATCACGAGTTCATCTGATGTGCCCTGAGGGCAAATTCATAATCGCGTGTGGTATAATCGTCGTAATGAAATTTCGTCCAGTAGGAACTCCGGATAAGATGGTACCTCCTGTACCTTGACACAGAAATTGGTTTTCCTTCCATAACTCCCATCACTACCGCTGAGGCATTGCTTTCAACCTCGTATTCGTCCCTTCCGAAATGTTTGGCGAAGTACCTTCCCGGTCTGCCCTGAAGCCCGGGTACAAAGCGTATAGCTATCGATTCATTAGTATTCTCGAAGAAAACCTGCTTTCCCTCTTCAATTTTTTTAGTAATCTTATCCGATCTGAATTTCTTCAGTATCCTTTTTAATTGGTCTGAAAACATGGCACGATTAAAAGACGATTTGACTAACTACCAAAAATAACGAGCCGGGGCAGTCGCTTATTGTCCTATAATCGTCTGAAAGGCACAAAGCGTACCAGTGTAAGGCGTTTCTCCACGGTTTTACCATTCTTCTTTTCCACAAGAATCAGTTCCTGAATGGATGAAGGCGGGCCGACCGGGATGACGAGCCGGCCGTTTTCTGCAAGCTGGTCGATCAGAGGTTGCGGTATCTCGGGTGCCGCTGCAGTAACCACGATGATGTCAAATGGGGCATGTTCCTTCCATCCCTGGTAACCGTCACCGTATTTGCAGCTAATGTTTTCATAACCAAGCCTTCCCAGCAAGGCGGCCGATTCCTTTGCAAGCTCAGGAACAATCTCAATTGAATAAACCTGTTTTACTATTTCTGCCAGAACCGCGGCCTGGTAACCTGAGCCCGTACCTATCTCAAGGGCCTTCTTGTAGGATGTGGGTTTTACGACCTCCGTCATGTATGCCACGATGAAAGGCTGAGAAATGGTTTGCCCGTAGCCGATGGGAAGAGGGCTGTCGTTATAGGCCCTGCTCACATATTCCGCCGGGACGAAAAGATGCCGCGGGACCTTCCGCATTGCTTTTAGGGTAAGCTGGTCGGAAATGCCGCGGCTGACAATCTGATCCCTGACCATTTTCTCCCTCAGGACCTGATATTTATCACCCGTTTGCAATGCAGAAGCTGCCATAACGAAAAGTATTATTACAACTGAGGATTTCATTGCTGTCTATTTTATACAATATACAATATTTCAGGGATAAAAACAAGCCGGAAGGTTTGAATTAAAGCGCTTAGCCGTAGCCAACAAGCGAAAGGAAACCATTACCTAGAAACTGCATTGCAGGCCATATCGGGAATAGATTCAGGTCGGTGAAAACCGTAACAAGAATGAGCCCTAAAAAAATATATGAACCATATTTATAGAGTCCTTCGTAAAACCCCGGATATTTCCTGAACAGGTTGAGGAGGAGGTGAGAGCCGTCGAGAGGCGGCAGGGGTATAAGGTTGAATATGAACAATCCCCAGTTGATATAGATCGCGTAGAGCAGCAAGTTCTTCGTGATGCTGATCCAGTTGCTGTAGATCCCTGCTGTGTAATGCACAAACAACGAAAAGATGACTGACAGGACCATCGCCAGAACAGCATTCGAAACCGGACCAGCCACAGCTATCTTCATAACATCCCTGCGTGGATTTCTCAGGTTCTGCTCGTTGAACTGAACCGGTTTTGCCCATCCGAATCCTGCAACAAGAAGCATCAGGAATCCAAGGGGATCTATATGTCTTAAAGGATTAAGGCTTACACGTCCCTGTTGTTCCGAGGTAGTATCCCCGCATTTTTTTGCCATCCATGCATGGCTGAATTCATGAACAGTAAGCCCGATAATTATCCCGGGAAGAAATTCGAGTATCCGCGCAATTGCCAGATTTCCCATTCAGAATCTGCTCTTTTTTTCCGGCAGCCAGAAATCCTTCTCCGTGAGTTTGCACTCTTTAATCATTTTTCTTGCATATTCAGCCCCGAAGAAGTTTTCATCGGCATTGTTCGTGCCTACAGTGAACTTCACACCGGCTTTCTTTGCCCTTTTTATAAAATCGGCTGAAGGTATCTCGTACCTGTTATTGATTTCTATTGCAATATTGTTGGCTAAGGCGGCATTTATCACTTTATCCATCCTTTCGGGTGTCCAGAAGCTATCGTACCTGTCGGCCATCTGCGCGGGAAGAAAAGTGGGATTCACATAAATGTTAATCGGTTCATTATTCAGAATGGTTACCAGTGTGTTTATCATATAATCCATAAACTCCTGTTCATCTTCGATCCAGGTTTCCTCCGGCATCCATATCCGGTTTCTTCTTCCCTTGGCATCGGTAAAGGTCATGCAATCGGTGAAGACATAATCGAACTTATCCATTGATTCTTTTGAGAATATGTCCATCCATTCCCTTCCTTCGGCCTGCATTGCAAGATAAAACTGGGGATAGTTCCTCAAAACTTTAACAACTGAATCGATCTGACTGTCCATGTGAATCGGGAAACCGAGTCCGCAGTTCACTGCAATTCCGTAATCGATATTCTCTGCTTTCGATTTCACGACAGCATCATCGATGGTAAGATTCCCTTTAAGATGAACATGCAGATCGGTGATTTTCATCTCTTTTTTGCTGTTGCATGCGGCAAAAAGGACTGAGATCAGTACAAGGCCGGTAAGAAAGTGTTTTTTCATGATTAATAGGTTTAAGAATAAAAATAAGTATAAGGCCAAAAGCCGGTATAAAACTAATCAAAACATCCCAATATGCTACAATTCAGCGGAGGAATCCGGAAATTGCCGGGAGTGAGGGCACTTTTTCAAAAAAAACTCTTAGGTTTACAGTGATAAAAACGATCCGATGAAGCTGAAACACCTGATAATCCTGCTTGCCTTCCTTCCTTCTTTATCTTTTTCACAGGAAGTCGGGGTGGCTGATGTATACCTTCTTACATGCGGACCCGGCGAGGAAGTATATTCTGTGTACGGGCACAGCGCCCTCAGAATTGTGATTCCTGAGAAGAACATCGACCTTGTGTATAACTGGGGTGTTTTTGATTTCAGCACCCCGAATTTTGCCTGGCGCTTTGCCAGAGGACACCTTGATTACTCTCTTGGGGTAAGCTCGTATGAGAGTTTCCTGAGAGAATATTATATGGAGAAGAGATGGGTGACTGAGCAGAGGATAAACATCAATTCTGAACAGACAGCGAAATTGTTCGAGCTTATCACCGAGAATCTGAAACCTGAAAATATTAATTACAGGTATGATTTTTTCTATGATAACTGTTCAACCAGGATCAGGGATCTTATTGAGAAGGCCGTGGGAAATGACCTCATTTATTCTCCCGATCAAGCCTGGAAAAGCCTTCCGACTTTCAGGGATCTTATAAGCAAATATGAAAAAGGCTATTACTGGAGAAGGGCTGGGATCGACCTGCTTGTTGGAGTTGAAGCGGATAAAAAGGCTTCATTCCGCGATATGATGTTCCTGCCCCTTGAGATGAAGGACTGTCTGTCGGAAACAAGCATCAGACATGAAGGCAAACTCATTCCCCTTCTGACAAATCCTGTACTGGTTCTCGATTTTGCCCCTCCGGTTGTCAGCCAAAGCATTCTTGCCGGACCCATGATTGTATTCGGTTTTCTTCTTATTATCTGTATTTTCCTGACAGGCTGGTTAAGGGACAGGAAATCCAACCTCGTAATTGACCTTATTATATATTCAATCTTTTCAATACTGGCTTTAATGATGATCTTCTTCAACCTGTTCTCCGATCATCAGCAGTTAAAGACAAACCTGAATATCATATGGTTAAATCCTTTTATCATTATTTGCCTTATAAGTCTGCTGTTCAATAAAGACTGGATGATATGGTTCAGACTGGTGTTTTTCATATCGGTCGGCTTTCTGGCATTCCTCGTGATTCTTCCCCAGAATATCAATAATTCATTCGTGCCGCTTATCGGAATTCTGATAGTCAGGACTTCAACACGGGCCGGATTTTCCTGGAATCCTCTTACAATACCTTATTTAACACAACTTTAACACTCTTTAACTCCATATTATCATTCAGAAGGCTTCTTTTGCAGGGGGTAAAGGCAGGCCTATTTTAATGGTTCTGCATCATTCATATTTAATTAAATTTGCGACTTAAATCAAACGAAATGGAGCAGACAGCCGATATCAGGATCTTAAATGAAAAAATAGAAAAGGAGAGCTCTTTTGTGGACATCATCCGGATGGAGATGAACAAGGTCATTGTTGGTCAGAAGCATCTTATCGATTCCCTTCTTACAGGTCTCCTTGCAAACGGTCACATACTTCTTGAAGGTGTTCCCGGACTGGCAAAGACACTTGCAATAAAATCGCTGGCGTCGATCATCGATGCACGGTTTTCCAGGATACAGTTTACCCCCGATCTCCTTCCGGCCGACCTGACCGGAACCATGATCTACAGCCAGAAGAAAGAGGAATTCCTTGTCAAGAAGGGTCCGGTCTTTGCCAATTTCATCCTTGCCGACGAGATAAACCGCTCACCCGCGAAGGTGCAAAGCGCACTTCTGGAAGCCATGCAGGAAAGGCAGGTCACCATAGGCGAGACGACATACAAACTTGAAGAGCCCTTCCTGGTTCTGGCAACTCAGAACCCGATCGAGCAGGAAGGCACTTACCCTCTTCCTGAGGCACAGGTCGACAGGTTTATGCTGAAAGTGCTTATAGACTATCCCACTATGGAGGAGGAAAAAATCATTGTAAGACAAAACCTCGCGAAGGATTTTCCGAAAGCCGCCACTGTGCTGAAGACTGATGATATAATAAGGGCCAGGAATGTGGTAAGGGAGGTATATATGGATGAAAAGATTGAAAACTATATACTCAGCATCGTCTTTGCCAGCCGTAATCCTGAAAAATTCGGACTTCCCGGTTTCAGCAACATGATATCCTACGGTGCTTCACCCCGTGCCTCGATATACATGTCGCTGGCTGCAAAAGCCTATGCCTTTATCCGCAGAAGGGGCTATGTAATCCCCGAGGATGTGAGGTCGGTATGCGCCGACGTGATGAGACACAGGATAGGACTGACCTACGAGGCTGAAGCCGAGAATGTAACACAGGATAATATAATTGCTGAGATACTGAATACGGTGGAGGTACCGTAGAGAGGCACAGGGCTCAGGGCGCAGGGTGCAGGGTGGAAAACAAGCAGTAAATGAGTTGAAAAAAGTAGAAAGTTAAAAGTAGAATGTTAAAAGTAGAAAGTTGAAAGTTGAAAGTTGGAAAACAACAAGTAGCCGGAATTAATGGAAGCAGTTGATCTCATAAAGAAGGTACGAAGGATCGAAATAAAGACCCGGGGTCTGACCAGGCATATTTTTGCCGGTGAGTACCATAGTGCTTTCAAGGGAAGGGGAATTGCTTTCAGTGAAGTAAGGGAATACCAGTACGGCGACGACATACGCAGCATCGACTGGAACGTTACCGCCCGCTTCAATCGTCCATGGGTGAAAGTGTACGAGGAGGAAAGAGAACTGACAGTCATGCTTCTGATCGATGTCAGCGGTTCGGCTAACTTTGGGACAAAAGCTTCCTTTAAGCGTGACACGATGACTGAAATTGCAGCTGTACTTTCATTTTCAGCCATCTATAACAACGACAAGATAGGTGTAATCTTCTTCACCGACAAGGTGGAAAAGTTCATCCCCCCGCAGAAGGGCAGAAAACACATATTGAGAATTATACGCGAACTTCTTGATTTCAGACCTCAGAGTGAAAGGACAAATCTGAGTGAACCACTCAGGTATCTCACCAATGCCTTAAGGAAAAGATGTACTGCCTTTGTAATTTCCGATTTTCTTGCCCCGGATTTTGAAGAGGCGCTCCGAATTGCATCAAGCAAGCACGACATTGTAGCCCTCAGGATTACGGATCCGCTCGAAAAGGTACTCCCTGATGTCGGACTAATGAAGGTGATGGACTCTGAAACCGGCGAAAAGAAGTGGATTGATACATCATCGAAGAAGCTGAGAGAGGATTATTCCGACTGGTATTCTCGTCATACCGGTATCCTGAGCAATACAATGAAGAAATGCTCAGTCGATTTCACCGAGATCAGCACGGGTGAGGATTATGTCAAACCACTGATAAAACTGTTTAAAAGCAGATGAATCTGAGAAAGGCGGCATATCCGGTGTTTTTCTTCTTCCTGCTGTTCCATGCAGGCTTGATGGGACAGGATGTAAGCGTTACGGCTGCCTTTGATTCAACGAGGATACTTATCGGCGACCAGATAGGTTTCACAATAAATATTGAACAACCCGCCGGCATAAGCCTGGCACTTCCCGTTTTCAGAGACAGCCTAACAAGAAAGATTGAAGTAATTGCCGGTCCCGATTTTGATACTATATCCCTTGGCACTGAAAAAATCAGGATCACTGAAAAATACCTTGTCACCTCTTTCGATTCGGGTTATCACCGTGTCGATCCGGTATATGCAGAACACGCGGGAGCAGAAGGAATTAAAAGATATTATTCCGATTATTCATTTCTTGAGGTGGCACGAGCAGCCCTTACACCTCCCGACTCTGCTGAAATATTCGATATCACGGGGCCATACAAAGCTCCGCTCACAGCCGGGGAAGTAATGCCGTGGGCGCTGCTTGCCCTTGTTACAGGCTTGCTTGTATGGCTTATAATAAAACTTGCGCGAGGTCTCAAAAAAGAAAAGAAGGAGGAAGATAAACCCGTGGTTAAGGAACCCGCGCACGTGATCGCCTTCAGGGAGCTCGAACTGCTTCGGGATGAACAGCTCTGGCAGAAGGGTGAGACGAAAAGGTACTATACCCGGTTGACCGAAATTATCAGACAGTATCTGGAAAACAGATACGGTGTAAACTCACTAGAGCTTACCACCTCTGAAACACTAGAGGCCCTGCTAAAAACAGGTTTTAAGAAGAATGAATTATACAAGCGGCTCAGGTCGGTTCTGAATCAGGCCGATCTGGTGAAGTTTGCAAAATACAAGCCGGATCCAGTGGAAAACGACACTGCTTTCAACGAATCATGGGATTTTGTTGATGCAACAAGGATCATGCATCAGGAGCTATCCGAAGCGAACGACAATATAAATGAAGGAGGGAAGAAAGCATGAGCAATATAGACTTTGCATATCCCGGTTTTCTTTACCTGCTTCTTCTGGTTCCAGCCATTATTGCCTTTTATGTTCTGAAACAGCAGAAGGCTTTTGCATCAGTGAAGCTGCCAGGGCTTAAACCTCTGGAGCTTCCGGTAAAAACCTTCAGGAACTGGCTCCGGCATCTTCTTTTTGCACTCAGGATGGCAACAGTTTCGCTGCTGATAATAGTGCTTGCCCGTCCTCAGTCGACCGACCGGTTCCAGGATGTTTCAACCGAAGGAATAGATATTATTCTCGCTCTCGACATATCGGGAAGCATGCTTGCACGCGATTTTAAACCTAACAGGCTTGAAGCCTCCAAGAATGTTGCCACGGAGTTCATTTCAGGACGACCCTACGACCGGATAGGCCTGGTGGTTTTTAGCGGTGAGACATTTACTCAATGTCCGCTGACAACCGATCATGCGGTGCTTATCAACCTGATGAGAGAAATTGAAAGCGGTATGATAGAAGACGGTACCGCCATCGGTATGGGACTTGCCAATGCAGTTACCAGGATAAAGGATTCGGAGGCAAAGAGCAAGGTGATAATCCTTCTTACCGATGGAGTGAACAATAGGGGAGAGATAGCCCCTGCAACGGCTGCCGGTATTGCAAAAACCTTTGGAATAAGGGTTTACACGATTGGCGTTGGCAGCATGGGAACGGCTCCCTATCCGGTTCAGACACCATTCGGCACACAGTACCAGAATATGCCTGTTGAAATCGATGAGGATATTCTCAAGGAAATTGCCGGAAGCACAGGCGGAAGATACTTCCGGGCCACGGACAATAACAAGCTTGTTGAGGTTTATTCTGAGATTGACAAGCTTGAAAAGTCAAAGATTGATGTGAGGCAATTCACCAGGAAACAGGAAGAATATCTTCCGCTGGCAATAATAGCCTTCGTTTTCCTGGCACTGGAAATGCTTCTGAGATATACAATATTGAGGAAACTGACATAAACAGAAACTTAATGCAGCTCTTCAGATTCGCAAACCCGGAATACCTTTACCTCCTGCTGATACTGCCGGTATTGATAGCTTTGTTTATTATTGACAGGCTGCGAAGCAGGAATGCCATCAGAAGGCTGGGAGATAGTGCCCTCGTATCGAGGCTGATGCCAGAGTTGTCGAGAACAAGGCCGGTTATTAAATTCATTCTACTGCTTGCAGCTATGAGTGCTTTGATAATAGTTCTTGCCCGTCCGCAGTACGGTTCAAAGCTTGAAGAAGTCAGGAGACAGGGTGTGGAGGTGATAATAGCGCTGGATGTCAGCAATTCGATGCTGGCAGCGGATATTCAGCCTGACAGACTTACCAGGGCCAAACAGGCAATATCTAGGCTTGTTGACAATCTATCAAACGACAAGATAGGCCTGATTGTATTTGCCGGTGATGCCTACACGCAGATCCCGATAACCACCGATTACATTTCGGCCAAGATGTTCCTCTCCACCATTGGTCCCGACATGGTACCCAAACAGGGCACTGCAATCGGGGCCGCCATAAAGCTTGCATCAAAGTCATTTACTCCAGGTGAAGGAAAAAGCAAGGCGATTATCATAATTACCGACGGTGAAAACCATGAGGACGATCCCCTTAGCGAAGCTGAAGAAGCTGCCAAAGCAGGTATCGTAATACACGCTATAGGAATAGGCTCAAGTGAAGGTGTTCCAATAGCTCTTAACGCGGGAGGAAGAAATGAATATCTTAAGGATCAGGACGGCACAACGGTTATTACCAGGCTCGATGAGGAGATACTGAAAAAGATAGCTGTCATTGGGGGAGGCAATTACATAAGGGCAAGCAGCACAAGCATCGGGCTCGACGAGATATTCAGAGATATAAGGAAAATGGATCAGAGCGATCTCGAAAGCACCATGTACACGGAATACGACGATCAGTTCAGGATCTTTGCAGCCCTTGCGCTTATTTTTCTGATCGCTGAGATAATTATAATGGACAGGAAAAACAGAAAACTACAGAATGTCAGGTTGTTCAGGTTTAAAATATAATTGCGGAAGCATGCCGGAAAGATTGAAAAAACATACCGGATCGTGGTTTAAGCAGGGAATTTTGCTTCTGCCGGCGCTGCTGCTGTCAGGCATTTCACTTTTCGCACAGGGAGAAAGGAAGTTCATCAGGCAGGGCAACCGTGAATTTGAAAAGCAGAATTATTCTGAATCCGAGATCTCATACAGAAGGGCAATCGACAAAAACAAGAGTTCGGCCGATGCAGTTTTCAATGCAGGCGATGCACTTTATAAACAGGAGAAATACGAAGATGCCGGAAAGCAGTTTATCGAAAGCCACAAGATGAATGAGGACAGAGACAAGAAGGCCGGCAGCATGTACAATCTTGGAAATTCGCTGCTGAAAGCAGGTAAACTGAAGGAAAGCATTGAAGCCTATAAGAACTCCCTGAGGCTCAATCCCGGAAACATGCAGGCAAAATACAACCTGGCCTATGCACAGGACCGTCTGAAGGAACAGGAGGAACAGCAGCAACAGCAACAGGACCAACAGAATCAGGATCAGAACAAGGACAAACAGAACCAGGATCAGAACAAGGACCAGCAAGATCAGAATCAGGACAAACAGAATGATCAGAAGGAAAGCGAAGATCAGAATAAGCAGGATGAGCAACAGCAAAGCGACCAGCAGCAGTCGATGTCAAAGGAAGATGCCGAAAGGCTGCTGAATGCCATTGCAAATGATGAAAAAGAGGTTCAGGAAAAGGTTAAGGAAGCAAAAGCAGCAAAACAGAGGGTAAAAACCCTTAAAAACTGGTAATTTGGCGAAATGCAATCAAGATATTTGATATTGACGTTTTTATTCTTCCTGTTATTTTCCTCTGCAGAAGGACAGGAAATAACAATAATGGCTGAATATCCGGGTGTCGTGCAAACGGGAGAACAGTTCATGATCGCATGGACCATCAATTCCGGCGACGGCGATTTCATTGAGCCCCCCTTCACGGGTTTCCAGAAGCTCATGGGCCCCCAGACCTCCTATAGCTCAAGCACTCAGATAATTAACGGAAAGGTGAGCAGGGAAACAAAGTACACATACTCCTATTATTTGCAGGCCATTAAAGAAGGGAAGTTTGTTATCCCTCCGGCTTCAGTCCGAATAAAAAACAGGACTTACTCCTCCGACTCGGCCAGGATAGAAGTCTCCGGCAGCAGGACATCCCGTCAGGCCGCCGCGGCACCCGGTGGTGATATATCGGCAGCTGACATTGAAGATACAGGCGATGATGTATTTGTAACCCTTACCGTCGATAAAAGAAATGTATTTGTCGGCGAACCCGTGAGTGTGACGGTCAAGCTCTACACCAGGATTGAAATATCGGGAATAAATGAAATCAAGTTTCCGGGTTTCGAAGGTTTTCTCAGGACCGATCTGGACACACCGCCACTGACATCACTCAAAAGGGAGAGCATTAACGGAACCATTTACGGCACCGGGGTGGTGCAGCAATTCCTTTTGTATCCGCAGTTCCCCGGCGACATTACAATCGATCCGGTTCAGCTGTCTGTCCTGATACGGCAGAGATCAGGCCGGTCCGATCCTTTCTTCGGTGATTTTTTTGCCACCTATACCACTGTCCCGAAGGCGATTCTCAGCAAATCCGTCAATCTGAAGGTAAATCCGCTTCCCGGAAACAGACCTTCCGACTATTCAGGCATTGTTGGAAGAATTTCGATAAATGCAACTCTTGACAGGGATTCTGTGAACATGAATGATGCCATCACCCTTAAGATAGCCCTGTCAGGAAGCGGTAACCTCAAGATAGCAAATCCCCCTGCATTGAACCTTCCTGCCGACATCGAGGTATACGATCCGAAGATCACCGATAACCTGAAAAACAGCCTGAGCGGAACAACAGGTCAGAAAACATTTGAATACCTGCTTATCCCAAGGCACCACGGTGATTTTACCATTCCCCCGGTAAGCTATTCATACTTCAATGCCGATGCAAAAAGATTTGAGACAATTACAACTCCGGAACTAAGGTTTCACTCACGCAAGACGGGCGAGCCGGCTTCAGGGATCACAGTTTACGGCGGTGTTTCAAAGGAGGATGTGAAATATCTTGGCAAGGATATCAGGTTTATCAGTTCAAAGCCGGGACTGCTCCGGAAGACCGACAGGCTTTCGGTATCGAGGAAATGGTTCTGGCCGGTATACGCCTTTTCACTTTTACTTTTCTTTATAGTTCTCTTTATAAGAAGGGAGCACATACGCCGCAACTCCGACCTGTCGGCCGTGAGAAACAGGAAGGCGGGAAAAGTTGCCGGTCAGCGGCTAAAAATGGCAGCCCAGTGCCTGAAAGAAAAGAAATCCGACAGATTCTACGAAGAAATACTCAAGGCGCTATGGGGTTACCTGAGCGATAAGCTCAGCATTCCGGTATCTGAACTTAACAGAAACAGTGCCGTGGAAGCTCTCAGGACAAAAGGCATCCCCGAAAAGGAATTGGAAAGCATTGCAGCCCTTATTGACCGTTGTGAGTTCGCGAGGTACGCGCCTTCGTCATCAGCCGAAGAGGACGAGAATATCTATAATGAAGCTTCCAGGTTTATCAGATTGTTGGAAAATACATTAGATTGAAATGAGATCCCTATACGTAAAAATATTATTTGTCTTTCTGCTCATCCTGAGCGTCATTCCGGCATCAGGACAGGATGATCGCCCCCTTAAGTTCAACAAGGGAGTTGAACTCTATACAGCTTCTGACTATGAAGGAGCGCTGCGCGAATGGCTCGATATATACGACACCGGTTACCGGTCGGCTGAACTGGCATACAATATCGGGAATGCATATTTCAAGCTTAACGATGTTCCGGGCTCCATTCTTTTCTACGAGAGAGCACGCCTGCTCAAGCCGGGCGACAATAACATCAACTATAACCTGCAGATAGCCAGGACACTGGTTGTGGATAAATTCGAGGAAATACCGGAGCTATTCTTTGTAAGGTGGTTTGATTTCCTTTCCCTGATGCTTCATACCAATACCTGGGCCGTGATAAGCATTATTACTTTCATAGCCTTCCTCATTCTTCTTTCGCTGTATATTTACTCATCACGCTATAAACTGAAAGTGATCTCTTTCTGGACAGCGGTATTGTTGCTCTTCATTTCAGCTTCTTCACTTGCTTTCACCCTGCGTAACCGCAGCCTTGTGTACGACAGCCGTGAAGCAGTTATCTTTTCGCCCTCGGTAAATGGCAAAAGCTCGCCCGATGCAAGCGGCACCGACCTCTTTGTACTTCACGAAGGAACAAAGGTAAGCATTGAGGACAAGGTGGGAGAGTGGTATGAAGTAAAACTATCCGACGGAAACAAGGGCTGGATCCCATTGTCAAGTCTTACGATAATCTGAGATACATACACTATTTCCGGTTTTTTAAGGTTATACAGGTTGGGTAGTAATATTCAGTCTGATCATGAGGAAAATCCTTGTTATAACATTGTTATTACATGCAGTTTTCTGCTTTTCATGCAAAAAAACGGAGTTTTCGCCGGAAGGTCCCACTGATGTAAGGATCAGAAATATAAGCGGTACAGAGCTTGTCAATGTATCGGTGAAAATAAAGGAGGAAGAAATCTCATTCGGAAACATTGGCATAAACGAGACCACCGGATATCAAAGGTTTGAGACTGCATTCCCCAAAGCCTATATTTCAGCAGAGGTCAACGATGAAAGCCTTAACACGGGTCCTGTGGATTTTACCTATATGAACTATCTGGGTCAGAACAAGATCACCTATGACGTTTCCGTGGAAAACAAGATGATAGTGATAAAGAATGTCACCTTCGATTCACCCCTTTGATTTCAAAACGGCCTATTCTCTCCCAGGCGGGAATGTCAGCATTTGGTGTGCCTGTTTCAGCTCCAGTCTACAGGAACAATCCCGTTTTTTGCCAGATAATCGTTGCATTTGCTGAAATGCCTGTTCCCGAAGAATCCCCGTGATGCCGAAAGGGGAGAGGGATGCACCGATTCCAGGACCAGGTGCCTCGAACGGTCGATTGATTCTCCTTTCTTCTGGGCATAAGCACCCCACAGGAAAAACACCAGATTCTGTTTTTCGTTATTGAGAACCCTGATGACGTAATCGGTAAATTCCTCCCATCCTTTTCTCTGGTGCGAGCCGGCCTGATGAGCCCTTACGGTAAGTGTGGCATTGAGAAGAAGGACACCCTGTGATGCCCATCTTGTAAGATCGCCGGAAGACTTCAGCCTGATACCGAGGTCCGATTCAATTTCCTTGAAAATATTAATCAGACTGGGAGGATAGCTGACTCCATCCCTTACCGAAAAGCACAGCCCATGGGCCTGGCCCGGACCGTGATAGGGATCCTGTCCAATAATAACAGCCTTCACATTTTCAAAGGGGCATAAGTCAAATGCGTTGAAGATAAGTGATCCCGGAGGATAGACGGGTCCCTTCATATATTCAGCCCTGACAAAATCGGTCAGCCTGACAAAGTATTCCTTTTCAAATTCAGTCTGAAGCTTAGATTTCCAGCCAGGTTCAATTCTTACATCCATACTTGAAAATTACTCAATAAAATCAACAAATAAAAACACTCTGCAAAATAAGCGTTTTAGTGCAATACGGTTGATTTGAACCGGAATTTGATAACTTTGAAAAAAACACGATATGGCTCTGGAGATAGAACGAAAATTCCTGGTAAGGGGAGAATTCATGCACCTGGCTGTCAAACAGATTGAGATAAGTCAGGGCTACCTTTCGGTTGATCGCGACAGGATAGTCAGGATCAGGATAGTAAATGAAAAAGCTATACTGACGATAAAAGCTCCGAAATCAGGAACGGATTTCTCGCGGCATGAATGGGAATATGAGATTCCTTACGATGAAGCAAAACAAATGATGAAGGCATGTCTGCCCGAAGTGATCAGAAAGACCAGGTACATTGTTCCGGTTAAAGAACATATGTTCGAGATCGATGTATTTCATGGAAAGAATGATGGACTTATAATTGCCGAAATTGAACTGAAAAGCGAGTCGGAGGAATTCGTCAGGCCATCGTGGCTGGGTGAAGAGGTTACAGGTAACCCGCGCTATTACAGCGCCAACCTGATCTGACTGTCATGGTTTCCTGAAAAACACTCTGTCAGAGCACCTTGGAATAGATCTGCTTAGGGTCGCCGGGAGCATAGAAATCCTTCAGGCTTGCCTGAAGAGTATAGCCGTTTCGCTGATAAAAGGCTTCAGTTGGTGCATACAAAGGTCTTCCCGAAGTTTCAACCCAGAGTATCTTTCCGCCATTACTACGGACATTGTTTTCAATCTCGAGAAGCATTATAGACCCCAGTTTTTGGTTTCTTGCGTCCTGATGAACAGCAATCCAGTACAGATCCCATGAATGAACAGAGAATGAGTTTCTTCCGTATGTAGCAAAAGCAATTACCCCACTATCATCCGCTGCCCTGAGCCAGTAGTAACCGCTCGCTTCCGATCCTTTTATAAGAGTTTCGCCGGCAATCTCAAGGGCAGTATCAATCTCAAAATCATAAAAGAAAGATGTCGACCTCAGGATTTCTTCAATCCGGATAAGGTCTTCCGGTCCGATACCATTGGAAATCACCGCCATATTGTTAGTAATTAATATCTTCAAGAATTCTAGTAAGAACTGTTGTTACAGGCATGCCGGCTTTCCTGGTAGCAGCCATAAATCCGCTGTCGGGCGACAAGCATGGATTCGCGTTCACTTCGATAACATAGGGACAGGAATTCTCATCTATCCTCATGTCTACTCTCGCGTAGCCCCTGAGCCCGAACACTTTCCAGCAACTAAGAGCAAGCTCGTTGATTTTTCCTGCCAGCAAAGGATCCAGATTGTCACCGGGGAACTCTCTGATAGTGTTTTCATATTCGAAACTGTCCTCTATCCATTTTGCCTTGAAATCAACAATCCTGGGCATATCGGGAGAGAAATTATGGAAAACCATTTCGGCTATCGGCATTACTTCCGGTCCTGACTTGCCCCCAATAACGCTGATATTGAATTCACGTCCGTCAATATAATCCTGGATAATCCAGTGGGAGTCATCAAGTCCCTTAAGTCTCTCAACATGATCCGGAGTAAAATCAAAAACCGAATCGGCTGTGATCCCAAGGGAACCATCTTCCCAGATGGGCTTAACAATATAGCGGCAACCTGGTTTAAGGAGATCAGGCCGCGAGGGCAGTATGGTCAGAGGTGTGGGAATATTGTTCTCTCTCAGTATCTTCGCGCTAAGAGCCTTGCTGGTAGTAATGAACAATGCCTCGAGCGGATTGCCCGAATAAGGAATGGAATACATATTGAGCAGAGCCGGAACAAAATAGTTCAACTCACCCTTGTTATTTATCGATTCCACGAGGTTGAATACGAAATCCGGCTTCTCAGCTGCAAGCTCAGCAACTTCATTCATGAAATTTGCGCTTATTCCCCTGGTATAGACAGAGATGCCAAGCTTTTCAAGGTTTTCTTCAATATGCTCCGCCTGTTCAAGCACATCCAGTTCATCGGCAAGCGCTCCTTCCAAGGGCTGATTGAAGAGGATGCAGCATTTTTTCTTTTTCATCCGTCCAGTTGATGTCGTTTGAGTGCCGATCCAATTATCCTTTCTATCAGTTCCTGATATTTAATTCCTGCCATATTCGACAAGATGGGGAGGTCGGAATGAACGGGGTGAAGACCGGCAAGAGGGTTTGCTTCAATAAAGCATATACGTCCGTGTCTGTCGGTCTTCAGGTCAATTCTTCCGGCATCAACTGCTCCAATGGCTTTCCAGGCCTTTAGAGCAACATCCCTGCATTCATCGCTGAATTCTCCCATCGGTTTATACTTGCAGAAGGCCTGATAGTTTTCCTTGACTTCAACCGAATAGGGGAGATTATCCCTGCATTCTATTTCCATACCTCCGATGGCCACGGCCTCATCTCCCGATCCTGCAATACCCACTGTGAATTCCCTTCCCGGGAGGTATTCTTCAACCAGGGCAGGCTGCTGGTAGTGCGAAAGCAGATACTCAGCCATTTTCCTCAGTTCTTTATCATTGTGAACAAGGCTCTTCTCCGTGATACCTTTGCCTGTGCCCTCTGAAACGGGCTTGATGAACAAGGGATACTGAAGATTGCATTTTCCTATGTCTCCCGGCGATATAATCAGAATTCCGGGACTGACAGGAACGCCGGCAGCAGCTACAATAAGCCTTGTCAGATATTTGTTAAGGGATATGCCCATTATAACCGGGCCGCTGAAAACATATGGTATTCTGTATTGGTCGAGTATTGCCGGAATAACCGATTCTCTGCCGTCGCCGTACAAACCCTCGGCTATGTTGAACACCATATCCCATTTTCTGCCTGCAGCAAGGGCATCGATAAGCTGAAAGCAATTACCGATCAGCTCGGTTTCGAAACGCATAGTCTTAATTGCAGCATCAATTGCATCGATGGTATCCTGTTTATCGAACTCGGCAGTATCTTCCATTGAATAACCGCGGTCGAGATACCACGACCTTAAGTCGTAAGTCAATCCGATCTTCATATTTCGGAATTCCTATCTTTCGGGATACTCACAGACGTCTCCCTTGTAATTGCGCAGAACTATGTGTTCTTTATTATGTTCCACAACATAATCGGGAAGCAGGGGTATCTTTCCTCCGCCGCCGGGGGCATCGATCACGAATGTAGGAACTGCATATCCGCTGGTGAATCCTCTGAGACCCTTTATGATCTCAAGGCCTTTAGCCACGGTGGTCCTGAAATGGCCGGAGCCGGGTATCAGATCGCACTGATAGAGGTAATAAGGTCTGACTCTTATCTTTAGCAGTTTATGCATCAATTCCTTCATGACGGGTACATTGTCGTTTATCCCTTTCAGGAGTACGGTCTGACTTCCAAGGGGAAAACCTCCGTCGGCAAGTTTGTTGCATACTGCAGCACACTCTTCTGTAATTTCTGAGGGGTGTGAAAAATGCAGGCTCAGGAAGAGAGGGTGGTATTTTCTAAGTACATTTATCAATTTGTCAGTAATCCTCTGGGGAAGAACAACGGGAGTCCTGGTTCCGATACGTATTATTTCCACATGCTCTATCCTGCGGATGTTCGACAGTATGTAGTCGAGAGTCTCATCCGTAAGAGTCAGGGGATCACCTCCGCTAATGAGGACGTCCCTGATTTCTTTATGACCTGCTATATAACTGAATGCTTTTTCAAAGTCCTGTTTCCCCAGTTTATCGAGCCTTCCCACTGAATGAGATCGGGTGCAGTACCTGCAATAATTCGAACACACCTGTGTAACTGTGAATAGCACCCTGTCGGGATAACGGTGCACGATACCCTTTACAGGCGAGAATGCTTTTTCATGAAGGGGATCGGACTTCTCACTTCCGCTTGTGATCAACTCTTCAACCACGGGCACTACATTACGTCGAAGCGGATGCGATGGCTTTGTATCGTAAATAAGAGAGGCAAAATATGGGCTTACCCGCAATGGAAGACGGCCCTTCAGATTATTGATTGCCATGATCTCCTTTTCAGTAAGCTTCATTATCCTCTTCAGATCGTCAATACTGTTAAAGGAATTACGAAGTTGCCATTTCCAGTCATTCCAGGATTCAACAGATGTCAGGGGAAAATAACGCTGCTTGAATTCCAAACTTCGGTTGCTAACTGACAGTTTTGGGATTACGTTTTGCGAAAAAAACATGGTTTCCGCACCAGGCTCTTCATCAGAAGAACAACCCGCGAGGCGACTCTCACAGCGGAGAGTTGCAACCTCATTATTGTTAGCGTTCATTTTTGTCGATGAAAAATATCATCAATAGCTTTAATAAGTTGTCTAGTGTTTATTGTTTTTTTAGTTAAAAATAAATTTCGCCAAAATTATATAATTCATAAATACATTGTACCACCCGGTATATAATAATATTAACAGTGAAAATCAATTTTCAACACTCATGTTTTCAAGTCTCTTTTCCATCACGGAAAGTGAAAAACTTGCACTATAACGCATTATTATTGCATTAATTATTTTGCACATAAAATTACAGGGAAATCATTCACTGAAGCGCGGCGGAAAGTCACTCGTCCGTTTGTGTTTTATATGTATTATCAGGGGATGAAAATTTTTGTCACGCCGGTAATTCCGTATCTCGACAGCACAACAATGTAAATTCCTGATGGCAGATTTGATACATTGAATTCACAAAGATCGCCATTAACAAATATCTCTCTCATCAGAAGTCCGTTCCTGTCAATCAGGCTCAATCTGTATCCCTGGTAATTACCGTCAAGAGCAACCTGAACAAGTCCATTCCTGACAATAGCAGTCAGGGGCCTGTTCCTATTGATTTTAATCTCAAGCGAACTTCTGACACCTGATCCGTCTTTTGCAGAAGCAATTACTGAGACTATTCCGTCTTCAATTCCGGTGACAAGTCCTGATTCATTGACTTCAGCTTTACCCGTAATGTTTTCAACCGACCATTCCACGGTTTTATCAGTGGCATGCTCGGGAAGTACTTCCGTTGTCAGCTGGAGAGTTCCTTTTTCTGCAGATATTACAGTTGTTCCGTCAACGGGAGAAATCATGATGTCTGAAACAGGAATTATCTGGTTTGTGATTGTTATCTCAATTAAACCGCTGACTGCCGATCCATCGGTAGCAGAGGCAATGGCTGTAATCTTGCCGTCACTTACAGCGGTAACAAGTCCTGACTGTGTTATGGTTGCTTCGCCAGTTCCCCCGGCAAGCGACCATAGAATTGATTTATATGTGGCATTTGCGGGGATTATATTTGCCGTCAGCTGAAGAGTGCCATTATTAACGTCGATGACAGGCGATCCTCCGACTGCCGTAACGCTAATCCCTGTAACCGGAATGATCTGATTGAGTATTGTAAGGGCAAGGCTGCCGTAAACACCGGAGCCGTCATTTGCAGTTGCTCTTGCTGTCACTGTTCCGCCCGACACCGCGGTTACAAGTCCGGTAGAACTGATCGTTGCCTGACCTGTTCCATTAATAATCGACCATGTAACGGATTTATTTGTTGCATTAGCAGGGAGAACCTGCGCGCTCAGTTGAAGGGTTCCCTTAGTGACTGCAATCACCGTTGATCCTCCTGCTCCTGAAACTGTTATGGAAGAAACCGGTATTGACGGAGGTTTTCCGTCCCAGCCTGCCAGCCTTGCCCACAACCACCAGGCGGCATAGGCTTTTCTGTTGGCATTAAGCGGCTGGGAGTGTGCCGAGGGACAATTGTACCAGTCAACATTCAGGGTATGGCTCTGCTGCCATGATATAGCCCAGTTTCTGTCGAGTATACCATCGTTGTTGCTGTCGTAATCGCAGTTGTCATTGGCCGCCTTATCCAGATAATACCTGTTGTCGGGATCATAGGACTCTATATCGGCAAAATCATACAGGATCTTCCTGTTGTTGCGGCAGTAGCTTCGAATCTGTTCATTTCGCCTGTGAAGATTCCCGTTCACACCTGTGCCATCGAGATGTCCGGTCATGTAAACAAATTTCACCCGGGTAAATTCCGATTCAAGTGAACTCATCAGGCTCAGGTATGTATTCACCTGACTCTCCGTTGCTGTGCTTAACTGACCACACCATGACCACATAACAACATTGACATCGCTGTTTGCCGAATTCCGGAGATAGTCGCGGGTCGACGATGCCCAGGAAGTAAAATCAGGCGATCCCAGATCCGTTCCTCCGGTTATGCCGTTGTCGTGAATATCAAGTGCGCCGTTTAAACCGCCATTATTCCACGCATAGGTTGAGCCTTTCCAGTTGTAAAGCCCGGTCATTCCGTCAATAATCTGGCTTCCGTGCGAAGTATGTTCGTATGCAATGTGAAGTGTCGATTTTGCCTGTGTGATATAAGATGCGGGGATGGTTGCCAGATTGGTGCAGTTGTGGTCAATTATGATCTGACCTCTTAGCAACAAGGCTGCCTGAAAAAGGAACACTAATGCGATTGTTCTTTTCATTTGTAAGCTCTAAACTAATTCCCTTGCAGATACACCGTATCAAAGGCAAGAAAATTTCAATCTGCATCCCGCTTTTTTACGCGGGTCAAATATAAAAATAAGCTTCAAATAAAACGAATAAGTTCGGATATTTGACCATAATAAAGCCGGATCATCAACCTGATCCGGCTTCAGTTTCTATATTTTCCCCTGATTCATACTCCGGTTAACAGCCTGAGTCCGTTCAGGTTGCGATCTCTCAATCAGAATGCAAAAGTACTATTCCTTAACTTCGAAGAGATATTTCCCCGAACCTGTTTCAAGAACAACCCTGCCGTCGCGGACAGTATTTTTTGTTATGATTTTATTTCCGGTCAGAGGCAAGCCATTGAGAGTCACCTTATCGGCTGATTCTGCCGGAAGCATGATCGTTGCCGAGGAATTTGCAGGTATTTCGACAGTGAACAACAAGCGGCCGTCTTTTCTTTCCCAACCTGATACAATCTTTCCGTAATTGCTTTCAAATGTAGCCTTGGACATGTCCATTCTTTTTGTAACATGAGGTTTAATTATCAGGTTTTTGTATCCCGGATCCCGTGTTTCTATACCGGCTGAGACCCTGTACATCCAGTCGCCTATTGCTCCATAGGCGTAATGATTGAATGAATTCATCCCTGCATCCTGGAAAGTACTGTCGGGTTTCTGTCCGTCCCAGCGTTCCCAAATTGTTGTTGCACCCATTTTTACCGGATAGAGCCATGACGGGTAAGTTTCCTGTAGGAGGAGGTCATAGGCCACATCGGAGTAACCGTTCGCTGTAAGTACATGGCACAGGAAGGAAGTTCCCAGGAAGCCGGTAGAGATATGATTGTTTCTTCCGCGAATATCGTCGACAAGGAATTTTGCAGCTGCCGGTCTCAGTTCATCCGGCAGAAGATTGAACATCAGAGCAAGAACATAGGATGTCTGGGAGTTGGTCCCGACCCTTCCTGCAGGAGTGACGTATTCTCTGTTAAACACTGATTTTATCTTCTCAAACAGTTCGGAATACTCTTTTTCATCAGCCGTATTTCCCAGAACCTTTGCTGTTTTTGACAACAGGTCGGTAGAATACGCGAAAAAAGCTGTTGAGATAAAATCCCGCTCTGTGAATCCGTCAGCTTCACTATGCCTGTTTACCGGAGGATGATAGAACAGCCAGTCGCCGTATTTGCTGCCTCCTTTCCAGATGTATAAGTCACCGGCCTTCTTCCTTATATATTCAACCCATGCCTTCATGCTAGGGTATTGGTTTTCAAGGAACTCTATGTCGCCATACACCTGATACAAGGTCCAGGGAGTTATAGTTGCAACATCACCCCATCCTGCCGAAGGAACTGCCGTTACTGCATCCTGCCTGTTAAGTACATCCGGAATAACGTCAGGAACAGCACCGTCCTGCTTCTGGTCAAGGGAAAGGTCCTTGAGCCATTTGCTGAAGAAGGCTGCAACGTTGAAATTAAAAGCAGCTGTGCGGGTAAATGCCTGTGCATCACCTGTCCATCCGAGTCTTTCATCCCTTTGAGGGCAATCTGTCGGAACATCGACAAAATTGCCTCTCTGTCCCCACTGAATATTGTGCTGGAGCTGGTTAAGAAGCGGATTTGAGCTCTCATAGTAACCTGTCACAGGCATATCTGAATGGACCACGATTCCTGTGATATTATCAGCCGTCAGGGTTCCAGGGAAACCTTTGATTTCAAGGTATCGGAAACCCATGAATGTGAATCGCGGTTCATATATTTCATCACCTGTACCACCTGCCGTATAATCGATCTGACATTTGGCCGATCTCAGGTTAGCGGTATAGAACTCTCCGTATTTATCGAGAACCTCGGCATGGCGTATAGTTATATGCGTTCCTTTCGGTGCATTGACCTTAAGTCTGATCCATCCAACCATGTTCTGTCCCATATCCACGAGAAGGCTGCCCTTTGGTGACCTGAATATATTTATTGGTTTAATCTCCTTTATCTTACGGATTTCAGCGCCTTCAGAGGCAATTATATTGTTATTGTAGTTTCCGATCCTTACAGGCAGCCATTTGGAATCATCATAATCAGGCAGGTTCCACCCGGTAAGTTTTTTGGTCGCATCATAAATTTCTCCGTTGTATAAGTCATTCATTCTTATAGCTCCGTCGTTATTGCTTTTCCACGACGAGTCGGTGACAATGAGCGACTCGGTTCCATCGGTATAGACAATTCTAAGCTGCATAAGAAGCCCGAGTCTCTTACCGTATATTGCCCAGTTATTTCCCCAGGCAAGAGTTCCGCGGTACCAGCCATCGCCCAAAACGGCTCCAACTGCATTTTTTCCCTTTTTCAGCTGAGATGTTACATCGTATACCTGGTATTGAATCCTTTTTCCATAAGTGGTCCAGCCGGGCATCAGAACCTGATCTCCCACTTTACTGCCGTTGAGATGAAGTTCGTAAAGGCCGTGAGCTGTCACGTATACAGTTGCTTTGGCTATATTCTTGCTGACAGTGAATTCCTTTCTGAAATGAGGGGATGGGGAGTATCTGTTCGTATCCCGTTCCATCTCTATCCAGTTTGCCTTCCAGTTGTCCTGCGACAGCAGTCCAGTCTCCCAGAAAGCTGTTTCGCTCCATTTTGAGACTTTTCCCCTGCCGTCCCATACCCTTACCTGCCAGTAATACCTCTGACAGGGCTGAAGATCGGCTCCTGCATATCTGATAAAGACAGATTCGGTAGATTGCACTTTACCTGACTGCCAGACAATCGAAGAAGATGAAAACTTCGGGTTGGTAGCCACTCTGACCGAATAGGCCGACTGCATGACATTATATCCGGTAGCTGAAATTTTCCACGACAACCTGGGGTTCTTTATATCCGTCCCAACAGGATTTGTCCTGTGTTCGCAAGTCAGATCGTAAACTGAAAGATCCTGCGAAAATGCCATAACCGGAATCAGCAGCATCAAAAAAATTAGTCTTAATAATTTCATATAGTTAGTGTATTTAGGGTTGATTATTCGAGTTTTGAAATTTATCCAATTTAATTGGAAATCTAAAGCGTAAATTCATTATTTTTATACTTTTTGTAAGATCAGCCTGAAAGCACTTAATTTTTTATGAACCCTGTTGCCGGAATTATGTTGATTGCGCCTGGAAGCATCGGGGCCGCAAGTTTCATGATGTCTGTAACAGGAATTATTGTGCTGGTGTTATCGGCTTTTGTTGTTATATTAAGCTAGCTGAAAGTAATGAAAAGATTTGCATTCAAAATGAAACTGTTTCCCGGCTTTAAGGAGGAGTACAGGAAGCGTCATGGTGAAATCTGGCCCGAACTCGTGAAATTACTTAAGGACCAGGGTATTGGCAATTATTCTATCTTTTATGATGAGGAAACGAACATACTCTTTGCCTATCAGGAACAATCGGGAGAAAGTTCGTCCCAGGATCTCGGCGCCCTTGAAGTTGTAAAGAAATGGTGGAAATACATGGCCGACATCATGGAGACGAATCCCGACAACTCACCGGTCAGCATTCCTCTTGAGCAGGTGTTTTTCATGGAATAAATCAGAGAAAAATCAGTTTATTATATAATGCATAAAAGATAATGGACTTACAACTGCATGAAACAGAATATCGCGATTGATAAAGATTATATAGAAGAAATTGTAAAATACGAAACCGGGGCACTCAGTAAAAGATAGATTTTTCGGAAGAACCGCTTTGATAAAAACCAGGAGAGAGCAAAAATGAAGGAGAAAGTAATTGCGATTTTTGACGTGGGAAAAACCAACAAGAAGCTGCTTCTGTTTGATTACAGGCTCAATCTCGTGATGGAGCAGGAGACAAGAGTTGCAGAAATAGTCGACGATGACGGTTTTGAATGCGACGACATTGAAAAAGTGGAAAAGTGGATCCGGGAATCGATCCTGAAACTGGTTCATTCAGAGAAATACGAACTGACAGCCATTAATTTTGCTACCTATGGAGCTACCATTGTCTATCTCGATGCTCAAGGCAAAAGGATAGGTCCGGTATATAATTACCTCAGGCCGATTGATGAAAAGATACCGGAGCGCTTGTACAGGAGATACGGCGGACAGGATGAATTCTGCAGAAGGACCGCATCTCCCGCTCTTGGAATGCTCAATTCAGGGATACAGATACTCTGGCTGAAAACTGAAAAACCGGAGGTCTATGACAAAGTCCGCTATATTCTGCATCTCCCTCAGTACCTTTCATACCTGGTCACAGGAAAGATATGCTCGGAACACACATCTATCGGATGCCACACGGGACTATGGGATTTCGACAATATGAAATACCACCCATGGTTAAGCGATTATGGATTGGATCTTCCTGAGCCGGTTCCTGTTACTACTTATACCGAAACTGAAATTGAAGGGAAGAAGATCAATGTAGGTATAGGCATTCATGACAGCTCTTCCTCGCTGGCTCCTTATTTTTCAGACAACGGGGGTCAATTCCTTCTCATATCCACAGGTACCTGGTGTATCAACATGAATCCTTTCAACAACGAAAAGCTGACCGTTGAGCAACTTGACAACGACTGCCTGTGCTACATGAGCATCACAAGGCAGCCCGTCAAGTCATCCAGACTATTTCTTGGTAATATGCATGATAACGGTGTCAGGATGCTGAACGAACATTTCAGGACTACCGAGGATTTTTATAAAAGCGTCAAATATGATCCCGATCTGATCAGGATGCTCAAAAACCGGTATCATGGCGACAGAAGGGCCTTCTTCCAGAGCGGACCGGGTTCCAGGGAGTTCAAGGAGACAATCGACCTGTTCGATTTCAAGTCGTTTGACGAGGGCTATCTTCAGCTGATGAGCGAACTTGCAGATCTTGTCCAGGAAGCAATTAAACTAATCCTGCCTGAAAAAGATGATATAAGCAATTTCTATATCACCGGCGGTTTTGCAAAGAACAAAATATTTCTGAAGCTCCTGGCAAAAGCCTTTTCATCGAAGAAAGTTTACACCTCCACGATCAGCAATTCCACCGCGCTGGGTGCTGCTCTTGTGATATACAAATCGCTCAGTGAAAAGGTACCCGAACCGAACCTCGGTCTAACTGAATATAAAGTCTAGATTTATGACCAAGATAAGGAAACTGACCGTAATATTTATACTGTCAGGTATGGGACATACGGCACATACCCAGGAAAAGGATTTCGGAATATGGTACTCACTGGCAGTGGAGAAAAAAGTGGCAAAAAATCTTGATTTTGAATCAGATATCAATCTCAGGACATATCATGATGCCGGAGAAATAGAGGAAGGATTCATTGATGTTGGCCTAAAATATAAAATCAACAAGACCTTTTCTTCTGCATTTACCTACAGGTTCACTGAAAGGATGGAGAAAGATGACAACTTTCATCCTCGTCATAAATGGGTTGTCGACTTCAGGGCAAAAAAAGCGCTCGGCGACCTTGATATATCAGGAAGGCTGAGATTCCAGCAACGTTTCAAGACCTATTTCAGGGATGAAAATGACAGGGAGCCAAAGGAGCATCTCCGTTTTAGGATCAAGGCAGCCTACGACATACCAAAATGTCCGCTAAACCCATATGCAAGTTCCGAACTTTTTTTTCCCGTTTTCGATCATGTAAAAAAGACAATTGATCAGCAGAGATATACAGCAGGATTTGAATACAATGTTTCAAAGAAGCAGTCACTGGAAATTGAATACATCTTCCAGAGAGATCTCCACCCGAAACCGACTGACATGAATATCATATCACTCAATTACAACATAAAACTATAGTTTTAGAAATAAGCCGGAAGTTTTTCCGGACTATCAGGATTTAGCATTCAAAGCTATTCTTTCCTTATCCTGCTTATCAGTGAATCGGTTCTTATGGATCTCACGGAGATCAGGAGTGCTGCTATTCCGGTAGCAAGAATCAGCAATATCATCACGGCTATTGTTTCCCACGGGAAACCGGCATCACTAAGCAGCGAGGGCCGTGTGGCAAAAAGAGCTGAAACGATCCCGGTAACAACACCCGCGATAAGAATTACCAAATGTTCATCAAAGATCATTTTCCTTATCCGTTTCAAGGAAAATCCTTCTGCCAGCATCAGGTAGAAATCACTTCTGCGGCTGTTGAAATTCCTGATCAGGATAAGCCCCATTCCGGTAACTCCGAAAATCATTCCTATTCCTCCCAGAATAGTAAATACCGAAAGGTATGTATTGGTAACCACGAAAAACGAGGCAAGCCTGTCGGCAGCCGGCTCAAAATGAACTCCGTATTCTGCCAGCCGATCGCCAAGGATGCTTATATAGTCATCTCTCATTTCATGATTTCCGTCGGCGAGAAAAATCTGACTTCCTGCTATCGATGGGAAATATCTGTTGAAATTATCAATACCTATCAGGACATATCCCTGAAACACTGAAGACTTAAGTCCGGCTGCCAGAACAACGTTCAGAACCTGGCCACTTTCAGTCCTGATCTTAAGTGTGTCACCAGCCTTAAGCATAAGGCCATACTGCATCACGGTCTGGTCGGCAATCCCGTAAATTGTTTCATCAACCGGAAGCTTATTAAGGCATTCCCATGGATTGTCTCCCTTAAAGCCCTTCATAGTGACGGCGAAAGAGAAAGAATTTCGTTTTATGAATTCAGCCGGATCGATTCCCAGCAGGGGAGGAGAAGCTATGTGATTCAGATTCAGGCAGCTAGCATCATTTCCTGCTGTTTTTCGCGCCTGAAGGATTGAAAGTTCAGCCAGTTCAGCATCATCGAGACCGAATTCCCTTCGTCCGGTTTCACTGGTCAGGGTGCCCTTCACCGGAACCGATGCTTCGCCCCAGAGAAGATAGCCACCAGTGCCACCCGATGGCTTCAGCATGTTGTCGCTGATACTCATCTTGTTTGCCCCTGTGATTATAACTGCAAAAAGTCCTGCAGCAAGAAAGAGGACAGGTGCAATAGCCTGGGAAGGATGGAATGAATAATAAGCATCGGATATATGGGAACTTGTACGCGGAACTTTTTTACCATGCTTTCCCGGTCTCAGACAATACTGACGGATCAGGAGAATGCAGGCGGCAAAAACCAGTATTCCGGAAATATATGAGAGTAGCGTTGCATGTTCGTCAAGAATGAAAGACAATGCCACAGTCAGAACTGCGATCGCTGCAGTTACGATCAGGATCATCAGGTTAAGCTTTGCCGAGGCTCTTTCCACCTTTCCCGTTTCTGCTTCACTGAGCTTTTTCAGGTAACGTGATGAATTGATTTTCAGAATAATAATAACCAATGCCATGGTAGCAAAAAATCCTGTCAGGAAAGAAAGGAGGTCAAATTTAGCAGCCAGAGTATTTGTCTGAACCGCTCCCTGCCAGACTGAATTCAGGGCTTTTATTATTATCCAATTGAAGAATCCACCCGCGAAGGCACCTGCCAGTGCACCTGCCAATGCAATGAGACCGGTTTCGAGAAACAACTGCATTTCTATCCTGCGCCTGGTAAATCCAAGGGAGTAGAAGGTCATCACTTCAGCCTTTTTTGATTCATAGTGTGTTGATATCACCAGAATCAGAAGAATGAGGGCCGAAACGATAATGAAGAAACCCAGTCCGAGGAAAAGAGTGCTGAAATCAACGCTTTTGTCAGCTGCCGCCACTGATTCCTTCCTGAGATCGGATATGAAAAAGCCTGCCTTTTCAGGATCGAGAGATCCGGTGAGCTTTTCCCTTATATCATTTTCAGAGAGCTCTTCGCCAAAACGGATTGATGTTGCCGGACCAAAGTTGCCCGCCCATAGCCCGCGGCCTTTTTCGTAACCTATAAAGGCTTTTGGTGTGCCGCCAAAGCGATTCCAGTATTCCTCATCCTTGTCTCTTATCAATCGCGTATCGATATCCACGCCTGCATCCCATTCCGTGCATGATACACTGCCTGCTATTCCGGGGAATTCAGGCATAAGCAGGGAGTCGGACCATATACCATTCATTGCAACCACTTTTCCCACAATGAAATCCTGTTTCTCCTCGGTAAGACGATTCATCGGGTCGGGTGAATACCAGGAAATGTTGAGAGTATCGCCTTCTTCAGCCGAAAGATCCTGAGCAAGCCATTCATTTATCACGATGGTGTCGCCTTCCGGCATTCCTTCATACAGCGAAGGATCGAGGGCAGAAATAAAGGAATACGGTGTTGACCCGGCTTTGCTGCTGATGTTGTTGGCAAGGTAAGTGATGGCAGGAAATGCAGATTTTATTTTTTCCCGTACCTGATCCACCTGTAACTGGTCGATGAAAATCCTTCCGGTCACCAGTTCAAAACCTCCTGTTGCCGGTACAGGCCGAAGCCTCAGGCCGGCATCTTCCGGTTTTATAATCCTGCTCAATGCGCTATGCACCGCTTCAGGAGTCAATCCGGCTGCAGAACTGAAAATAAGTCTGTTAATATCAGGGGGTTCGCCTTCAACATTGATAATATCCGAACGATTGATGAAAATGTTCATGGGGATCAGCTGGCTGATGCCAAGTGAAAAATTGCCTGCTTCACCCGGCAACAGGATTTTTCCAATCTTCAGAACAACAGATGGATTGGATACCTTAGCTGGAGAAAAAGGGGCATCTGCCGGTATGTCAGTAATTGAATTGAACCTGATAATAAGCTCATCACCTTCGCTAACTTCAAGCCATTCGGCAAGTCGTTTGTTTATCGCGACTTCACCCTGCGAAAGGTTGATGCCTTCAATATTGTGAAAAGGAAAAAAATCTTGGTCTATAGCAAATATCCTTACCCGCGGGGCTATTTTCTGTGTCGCGAAACTCTGGCAATACCCATCCAGCTCAAGCAAGCCTGTTGATGTGGCTCCCGTTTCTGCCGACATTCTCTCCACAAGCGACTGATTGAAATACCTAATCCCTGAACTAAGCACAATCCCTGCATTGCCCAGTTTTTCGAATGAAGTCTGCTTAAGGCTTTCACGTACCGATTTTCCGGTCATGAGAGAACCGGTCACCACGCCGGTCAACAGGATAATAATTATGAGCTGATAAAGGTAGCCCCTTATGTTATGCGTGACGGATCTCGCTATTATCCGGAGCAGGCTAAGCTTCATAGCTCAATTATCTGTTATTGCTTGCAGTTCAAGTTTTCCTTCGGAGAGAGCGTACCTGACCTTCATCCTATCAGCGAGATCCTGTGAGTGTGTGGCTAGAATAAGTGTAATACCGTACTCCCTGTTCATGCCTGTCAGCAGGTCGCCCAGGATTTCCGCGTTTCTTCTGTCGAGCGATCCGGTCGGCTCATCGGCAAGAAGAATGGATGGCTGGTTGACAAGTGCTCTGACAAGTGTCGCTCTTTGGGCTTCGCCTCCGGATATCTGGTAAGGGTATTTCGATGCTATACCGGATATACCCGTCTTCTCCATCATTCTCCGGGCCTCATCTGTCTTCCTGCTGTAATCTGCATCTGAAGTTTCGGAGGCAAGAAGCGGAAGAAGAATATTCTCAAAAACTGTAAGATAGGGAAGAAGCAGGTGATCCTGAAAGACAAAGCCTATATTAAGACTTCTGTACCTGGCTGCCTGATCCTGATCGTAGTTAAGCAGCTGTTTATCCCTGAACAACACTTCTCCTGCATCGGGTCGGTCAAGTAACCCGATGATATTAAGCAAAGTGGTTTTTCCCGAACCGGAAGGGCCGGTTATGGAAACTGTATCTCCTTCTTTTACTGACAGGTGAAGGTCATTCAGAACGACACCCCGCTGCAGGAACGATTTTGAAATATTATTAAGTCTAAGCATCATTGCATGACATTATTATAAACTTCCGCGAGTCCGGCCGACATTTTATCAAGTGAAAACTCCTTTCTTACCATCTCGTTTCCCTTCTTTCCAAGACTTGCAATCAGTACTTTATCTTTCAGAAGCATGGTCAGGTTATCAGCGAGGGCATCCACGGTATCAGGGGAATATACAATTCCTCCGCCGGTTTTCCCGACAATCTCGGGAAAGGCTCCGGTAGCAGGCTGAACCACGGGTATCCCGGAAGCATTTGCCTCAAGGAGGTATAGACCGTAGCCATCGTATTTCCTGACAGGCACGCTTATCACATCAACGTCATTGAAGAATTCAAGCTTCTTATCTCCTTCAAATTCAGGGTAAATTTTAATTGACTTTTCAAGTTTATGCTCCCGTATCTTTCTTATCTGCTCAGATATGAAATCCTTGTCAATTCCGGTATAGCCTCCGCATATTTTCAGCGACAATCCCGGGATATCATCACGCTGTTTCATCAAAATAAAGGCATCAACCAGTTTGTCAATCCCGTTATACCTGTTTATACGGCTGAAGAATCCTATTGAAGCGGGTTCCCTGTCAGGTCTCGAAATATCATCTTTTTCCGGATCAAAACCCAGCGGAACAACTTTGACGTTTTCGCCACTATGCCCGGTTTTGCTTTTGAACAGTTCGCGGTAATAATTGCTGGGAGTAACAAAAATATCAACATGGCTCGCTTCCTTTGCAATCATCTTCCACGCGCGCGAGCGGAAAGGCTCATCCATATCATCGATCCAGTCGTCCTCGTTCAGCAGAGAACATACCACCTTTACATCCATCCTTTGTTTAAGCTGCCTGGCTATTCCAAGAATTAGCGCGTTGGACAGATGTATAATATCGGGCTTCCCATCTTTCATCAGATATCTGACCAGCCTGTCAACTTCCTGTTTACGAAAGGCATTGTCGCCTTCTATCATGCTTATTGTCAGCTCCTCGTAGCCTTCGGTGCTGGTTGTGCCTGCCTGTTTTGCAGCAAACCTTAGAAAGAGTCTGCAATCGAGTAATTTATCGAAAAATGCCGGCATATTTCTCAGAAAAGGCACCTTTTCCCTGAGGAACATCGAAATTGCCCCGAAAAACACATTTTTGTCGAAACCGCTTTCACTGCCGGTTGTCTTGTCGGGCGGCAGGTAAAGAGGTATCGCGCTTGCCTTTATTCCCGGCACTTTTCTAATCGCACGAACATAAAGCATATCTCGGTAGCAGTTCCCGCAATAAAAGGACCCTCCTGATCCGGTTATCAAATAAACAATTTTCATATATAATATATAAGGTATATCTATAAAGTTAGTTAAAAAGTCTGGATATGCAGTAAAAATTTCACATATAATTGTAGCAGATGAAAAAAATCAGGTCAGACCATTCTATTTTGTATTAAATGCAAGTAAACGGCCATCTTCAGTCAGGATATATAATCTATCCCCCGTCACGGCCGGTGTACTGCTTACCGGTGCTCCGGCATTGAAACTCCAGATCTTTTTACCGTCATTTACTCCAAGCATATAAACATTGCCGTCGGCGCTTCCGAACAAAACCTTCGAAGGTGTTATAACTGCCGACCCTGTTATTCTTCCGTTTGTCCGGAATTTCCAGTTAAGCTTTCCGGTAATAATATCATAGCTGTAAAGGTACTTGTCTTCGTTACCTATGATTACCGAATTTCTTCCAATTGCAGGTATTGCAACCACTGATCCCGATGTTTCGCCTGCCGGTACTTTCCAGACCAGTTTGCCGGTGAGCAGGTCGACACAGAAAAAATTGCCGTCATAATCGCCGAAGCAGGCTTTTCCACCTGAAAGGGCAGGGGATGAGGCAATATAGCTGCCTATTTCTATCGTATCCTTTTCTCTTCCGGTATAGGCATCGACCACCCGGATGAATCCGTCGCAGCCGCCGAAAACAATATTGTTGTTCGATACTGCAGGAGTTCCATTGACATAGTTAAGCGTTTCAAGCTTCCACTGTAACAAACCATTGGAAGGATCAACGGAATGAAGATAATAGTCATAACTGCCGATTACAATGCCTGACCTTTTGGAAGTTGACCATGCATTGGCCGATCCTGCTATCTGTCCGTCAGTCTTGTATCTCCAGGCAAGTTTACCGCTTGTCTTATACACGGCATGAAGTGTTCCGTCGCTCAATCCTATTATCACCTTGTCGCCATACACCATCGGAGGAGCTTCTGCGGCCGAGCCTCCTTCATATCGCCATTTTATCTTGCCGTCGGTTCCGACAGCAATCAGCGTTCCCTTGTCATTTCCGAAGAAGATCATTCCACCGCTGACCACCGGTGAAGAACTTGTTCTTCCGGTGGCTGCCAGATTCCATACAAGCGAAGGTTTTGTGGAGACTTCAATGTTTGTACTTCCTGTCAGATCAGCTTTGCCTCTGAATATGGGCCACTCCTGAGCTGATGTTTGGGCGAGGCAGCTCAGCGGACCTAAAAGCAGCAAAACCGATATCAGGAAAAACTTTTTCATGTCCCATTGTTTTCGTTAAAAAATGCCAGTGCACCAGTAGGACATACTTCGACGCATTTTTTTGCAACTAAAGCCGGTATGTCATCAAATTCAACAGTAAGCGGTTCCGAAATCATTGATACAAAACCCCTGTTAATGAAGCAGAGAGCCGGTTCGTCAGTAGAATCTGCCACTGCCCTTACACAAAGTCCGCATTTAATACATTTGGCATTCTCAAAAACCAGGCCGGTTTTATGATTTATCTTTTTTATCACCGGGGTATTGATGAATTTCCCCCTGGGGTCCTTAATCGAGAACATCTCTGCCAGTTCTCTCAGCCTGCAGCCGGATGAAGCACGGCAGTCACAATGCATACAGCTTGCTGCTTCCTCAGCGGCTTCTTTAAAACCGGCAATTTCCTCATGGCGTACTACTTTGTCAGGGCATTCTTTCAGCCATTCGAGTTGTTCTGTTGCATCAAGAGCACCTATTCTGGATGCAAATCTCTTTCGGACATCATTTTCTGAATATAGGGGAGACACTTCATACTTAGGAGTTTCCGGCAGGTTTCTGCTCAAAAAGATCCTGATATTCCTGATTGAAACAGGAGTGTCAATTCTTTTTCTCCTGCAGGCATTCACGCAGAAAGCCTTGCAATTGATGCAATTCAACTCGCCACCCTTCATTTCGGACCTGATAAGTTCGGCGGCTTCATCATATTCACCGGCAATAAGCAGTCTGTTCATAAGCGGTATGTTGTATCCCATCGGGCAAACCACCCGGCACTGCGCTTCACATTCTGCCCTGTGTTCCGACAGCAGGAGAGTGACTGCCTTTTTTCTTAGGGCAATAACCTCTTCACCTGATGCATCGATATCCATTCCTTCCTGAACAAGGGCTGTGCAGGAGGGAATGAAATTGTTCCGTTTTTTGTCCCTGACCATACAGACCATGCATGATGAGTAAGGTTCAATTCCATCACTATGACAAAGGGTAGGAATTTCAATTCCGGCAATCCTCGCCGCATCAAGAATTGTCTGACCTTCCCTGACTTCTATCTCTGTATCGTCAATTTTGATTTTCATCTTTTTCATAAACAAGTTCAATGGCATTTTCCGGGCACACCACCCTGCAGTTGTCGCATTTGGTACACAGCGAATAATCTATCACATGTTTCTCATAAGGTGTGAAAGGAATTGCATCAACCGGACAATCCTGTGCACATTTTGTACATCCGGTGCATTTATCACTTATAGAATATTTTACAAGGTCCCTGCATCTCTTTGAAGGACAGATTCCCCTTGTGTGGGCTTCATACTCTTCCCTGAAATACCGTAATCCGGTAATTACTGGATTGGGAGCAGTTTTTCCGAGGCCACACAGGCTTCCTTTTTTAATATCAAGGCAAAGCTGCTCAAGTTCATCCAGTTCCGCGATTGTAGCTTTGCCCTGGGTAAGCCTTGTTAGAATATCGAGCATATGTTTCGTTCCGACCCTGCAATATGTACATTTCCCGCACGACTGCTTGTGTGTGAACTCAAGAAAGTATTTTGCCATATCGACCATGCAGTCGGTATCGTCAAGAACCACCATTCCTCCTGAACCCATCATAGCCCCCAGACGGTTCAGCTCTTCATAGTCGACGGCTGTATCGGCAAGCCTTTCGGGAATGCATCCTCCTGAAGGTCCCCCGATCTGAACTGCCTTGAAGGTCCTTCCTTCCAGAACTCCATGTCCGATCTTTTCAACGATATCACGGATGGTAGTCCCCATCGGAACTTCAATGAGTCCTCCCCGCGCCACTTTCCCTGCAAGTGCAAATACCTTGGTTCCCTTGCTTTTTTCGGTACCTATATCATTGAATTCAGCTGAGCCGTTATTAATAATCCAGGGTACAAGCGAAAGCGTTTCCACATTATTGACAAGCGTAGGATATCCCTTGTAACCCTTTACGGCAGGATAGGGAGGTCTCAGGTGAGGGGTTCCGCGCTTTCCCTCGAGCGAGGCTATCAGGGCTGTTTCCTCACCGCATACAAAAGCCCCGGCACCTTCAAAAACTTCAATGCTGAATGAAAAGCCTGATCTCATTATATTATTTCCGACAATGCCTTTTTCCTTACATATCTTCAGGGCATTTTTCACCCTTGAAACGGCCAGCGGATATTCATCCCTTATGTAAAAGATACCCCTGTCGGCTCCGGTGGCAAATCCAGCAATAAGCATTCCTTCAATAATCCTGAAGGGAAATGACTCCAGGATCATCCTGTCCATAAAAGCTCCCGGGTCTCCTTCATCGCCGTTGCATACCACATACTTGGGCTTTTCCTTCATTGCCGATGAGATCTCCCATTTTTTCCCTGTAAGGAATCCTGCTCCGCCGCGGCCTCTCAGACCGCTGGCGGTTATCAGCGATATCACCCCGGCAGGATTATTTTCCGTCAGCACAGTCTTAAGAGCATTATAACCTCCGAGAAGCTCATATTCATCATATGAATCAGGTCTCATAACACCGCCGTTCAGCGTAGCAATATGTAACTGCTTGCTAAGGAAATTGTTCAGGGTTCTTTCCCGGGTATCAGTGGGCAGATTCACCGGACTGTAAACCATATCATCTGAAAGAAAGGTGTCGGCAATATTGTTTATCCTGAATTTCAGTTTCTTGTCGAACGATTTAGGCTGAATATGTTTCAGGATGATCTCTTCCACCTGGTCTTTTCTTACATTGGTGTACCTGGAACTTACCTTATCTCCGGAAACAATTTCAAGAAGTGGAGTCTGATTGCAGACACCCACGCAGCCAACGGGCTTAACATTTATGTTCAAATCATAGTACTCCCTTATATCAAGCAGTTTTCCAAGGATATCCCTGCTGCCTCCGGCCACACAACACGATCCCAGTCCAATACGGACTTCAGCGTCATAAGATTCCTGCTCCGGTTCTTCTTTCTTTTTACTTTTCTTCGATACTGATTGAAGAAAATCAGTCACTATCTCTTTTACCTGAGTAGGCTTCACATGGCCATAGGTCTTTTCGTCAATCTGAACCACTGGTGCAAGGGTGCAGCAGCCCAGGCAGGCTACCTCTTCAATCGAAAACAGATTATCGGGTGAGCTGTTTTTTTCTTCGCTTATCTTCAGATCCCTCCTGAAAGCATCGGCTATGAGTTCAGATCCCTTCACATGGCATGCAGTACCGGAGCATATTTTAATAGTGTGTTTCCCGGAGGGGATGTGCCTGAACTGGGAATAGAATGTTGAAACGCCTGATATCTGTCCCGGAGTGATCTCGGTCACCCTGCAAATATATTTAAGGGCTTCCGAAGGAAGATAATTAAGTCTTTTCTGCACTTTCTGCAGTACCTGTATCACCTTATCCTTCCCTGTACCTGTTTCTTTTACAACGGCATCCACAACCAAGGTAATCTCTTCTACAGAAAGAGCACCCTGGTTACAGTTACACCTGTCTGTATGTTTATTTTCCTGTTTCAATTTTGTGAAATACAAAAGATACTGTTTCTACCACGAATGTAAATGTTCTTATCCGAAAATGCCGGGGTACAGTCTGAAGGCTCACCAATTGGCGATTCTGCAATCAGCCGGTACTCTGGACCAGCATTGACTATATGCATCAATCCGCTTCTGTCGAGGCAGTAAACCTTATCCCCGGCAATAATCGGTGAAGCATAGAACTGATCCGGGAAGTAATGTGTCCACAGGGTGTCTCCTTTCATTGCATCGTAGCACGCGAGGTCGCCAACACCAGTAGCAATGAAAAGGTATTGGTTGTTGGCAACAGGACTGGACACATCGGAGGTAAACATATTATCTTCCCAGACAATTGAAGGACCGGGACCGGGTTTCACCGCGGCCAGGCGTGAATAATCAGTTACGGCATAGACATAATTGCTGTTAATAGCGAGAGAGGGAGCCACATCGCCGCTGAGAACCTCATAGGCCCACAGTTCCTTTCCTGTTGCAGGATCGAATGAAGCTACTTCAGGGTTGCCGTTGATAAGCACCTGTGTTATTCCGTTGAATGTAGCAATTGATGGTGAAGACCAGGACGATCTTCCCCTCCTCAAGGTTTCCCACTTCATATCGCCTGTTGAAGTATCGAAGCCCATTACCGAAACCTTCTCGTCCGAATCGAACTGGACAATCAGGGTGCCCTCGTGTATTATAACAGAGCATGAATAGCCGTAGATATTTTCCGGTGTTCCGATATTCTTGCCCCATTTAAATTTTCCGTCCATATCGAGGCACACCAGGTTTCCGTTTGCAAAAATCGCACAAACGGAATTGCCGTCAGTTGCGGCAGTGGGAGCTGCTATGCCAGTGTCGTGGTCAGTGTCGGGTGGAGCGTCGGGCTGACCGGGCAGTCCTGAGGCTGGGGCTGTCCATAGTAAATCGCCGCTGTTCTTGTCAAGACAATATACCTCACAATTGTTGCCTTCGGCGCCGGTAACGAATAGTTTGTCGCCCCATATCACAGGTGAACTCTTGCCGTTCATTGCAACGCTTGTCTTCCATTTAATATTGATTCCGCTTCCGGCATCCCATTCAACCGGGTAATCAGTTCCGCCGGCAATGCCTCTGCCGTCCTGACCTCTGAAAAAGGGAAAATTAACCGGATCGGGAAAGAAAGTCTCCTCTGACACATAAGCTGATGTTTCTCCCTTCTCCTTTTTCTTTTCACTCTTTTCTGCTTTCGCGGTTCTTCTGCCCGAGAGGTCAGGCAAATCCTTCCTTAGAATGAATGAAGAAACTATTGCGCCAAGCGTCAGCACGGCAACCGCTCCGGCGAGATATTTTGCATACCTTGCTTTTTCAGAGACCTGATCAGTTTTTTCTCCCGGCACTGAAGGAAGGTTCTTTTCACTACCTGCAATAAGCCTCTGACAGAGTACGAATATTATAGCACCGCTTATCAGCAGCCATGAACCCGTTTCAAGTTGCCGGCGGGAAGAAAAATAGGCTTTCCTTGCCATAAGGTCGAGCGCTCTTACCTGCTCAGCCTTAACTGCATTTTCATGATCCTTGTCAAATTCCTCCTTTACCGATACTATCGCGGGATTGTCGAGCGGATCGAGGGCTTTCATCTGGATTAAGCTCAGGAGCATGGTCAGCGCTACGATCAGCGTGAATATACCAGCAGCGGTACCGATTCCCCTGAGAATCTTCAGATCCTTTTCATCAAGCTTTATCATTCTTAATCTTATTTAAATGTACAGGGCAATACTGGAAACACTTGCCACAGCTGAAGCATTTGCCCTTATGTGGTACATATTCAGTTCTTCTGGTTCGTGTTGACAATGAAACAAGGCTTATTCCGAATGATATTCCGAGGAATATTCCCATCAAGATCGAAGCCTTGCGGAAGCGCTCATGTATGTGCATCTCTTTTTCAAACAGTTCGGCATTTGTGGTCCCTGCTTCCTTGAAGCCCAGTGCAGCCTGCGAAATTGCCGGTATACCCTGTTCGGCTTCAGCCCTGATTTCCCTTGCAAGTCTCACATCACTGTTGAGTCCGGTAAGAACAGGGGAGAGGCTTGAGAAGATAACTGCTCCTGCAACAGCAAAAACCGGGACAAGCAGAATCCAGGTAAGAAATTTCTTTCGTTCCTTTTCCGGTTCAACAAGCGGGCGGGCAAGATCCGCGGGAAGAATGGCATTGTAGGGGCATGCATCCTCGCACAATCTGCAATTGGTACATTCTGAGGGTGAAATAGTAAGATGCTTCTTAGAGAATCGAGAAAAGATATTGAGAAGAACACCGTAAGGACAAAGATATCTGCAGTAGGGACGGTTTACGAATATCCCCGTTATAAGCAGCAAGGCTCCGAAGATCGCCATAGTATATGGAGCATTGAGCCTGAAGATGCCGACAAAGGGATCGTAACGGCATATAAGGAACTGGCTTTCGGTAGCTGCCGAAAGAACCGATAAGCCCAGATAGACAAAAGGCACTGATATCATTATTGACTCTACAACTCTTGGGAATTTGACAGTCCGGAATCCGACCAATTCCTGTATCGCACCCAGGGGGCACACGCCGGCACAGAACACCCTTCCGAAGGCAAGTGCGAAGAGCAGCGGAATAATAAAGAACAGAAGTGCTGTGAGCGGAATTGAATAAGTATCATTAAAGAGAGCCAGTGCAACGTTCTGAATGGAACCGACCGAACAGATGCAACCTTCCCTGAAGAAACCGAAATAAGCCAGGGAAAATACCGACAGCCATACCAGTCCGTTCCGGGAGCGTTTTTTGAGAGCCAGCCAGGCAGCCACCGAAAGAGCAGCTATAAGGACAGCGAGATCGATGTATTCCCAGACGGGAGCCCTGTCGGCCGGCATCTGGTGCTCGGGATATACGTAACCGGATTCAAATTCCGGTCTCGGGAATCTTTCCTGTGCAAAGAGGACGGCATGCCATGCAAGCATGACAAACAGCAGAATATATGGAAGCTTCTTTTTCACCTTCACTTAAATCTTTTCTTTTGGAATATACTGGACTTTGTCGGAGATCCTTGATATGGCACCGGAAGGACAACTCCTTGCTATTGCACATTCGTTGCAGTTCACACAAAGGTTCTGATCGATCTGAAGATACAGCGAGCCGTTGCCGAAATCCTTGCATCCCTTGACACATTTTCCGCAGCCGTCGCACAGATCTTTATCGACGGTATACTCGAAATATGGTTCCTCGACGAATTTGCGGGTTATTGCACCGGTGGGACACATCTGATTCTCTGCTCCCGTGCTGATGGTTCTCGCACCCTGCCGGAGGTATCCACCGCAGAGGTCGCAATAACCGCACATCTGATAATTATGCATGCATTTTACTGCCGACGGAGTAAGCACGCAATGTGTTTTGCACTGTCCGCAGGTGTTGCATTTGTAAGGATCTATCTGCCAGACTGTTCCCGCGGTTGTTATCTTTGTGGAAAGAACAACGGGGAGAGCCAGTACCGGAACGGCAACAAGGACTTTACCAGCTTTCCTTACAAAGTCCCTTCGCGACTTATATATATTATCTTTCTCCATCATCTTGAGAATTTACTACAGTCATTTTCACTTGTGCAGAATCCTTTGCCCGGACAGTCTGAACAATTCTTTCCCCTGACGGTTCTTGATCCGAGAGCAAGTGCAAGAAAAGCCAGAAAGGCAAGCAGGAGACTTCTTGCAAGTTTCTCTATAAAATCCGGTCGTGTCATCTTAGTCATTTTCTTTTGAAGACATAAAGTTTATTGTCAAAGCTGTTTGCACCATAAATTGTTTCACCGTCGGCTGATGCCACATCGAGAGGGACCGACTGGTTGAAATCATTGTTCACCGATACAAAGGCGATGAATTTACCTTCCTTGTCAAGAATTTTGATTCTGTTGATTCCCTTTTCAGCAGTAATGAAACCTTGCGGGACAATGGCAAAATGAACGGGGTTGCAGCATCCGCAGAATGCTCCCGAAGCAGTTCCTGCCTCCCCGAATTCCGAAAGCTTTCTACCGTCGATGCTCCATGTTTCTATTCTCCTGTACCCGGTGTTTGTCGCGAAAACCAGGTTGCCCGACACTGCAACATCAAAATAGGGACTGGGGATCACAAATCTTTCGTCACCCTGACCCATCATTGTCACAACCTCTCCACCCTTGTTCAGAACAAATATCCTTTTGTTCCCCGCATCAGCAAATACAACATGCCGGGGCGAAGCAGAAACCGAGGTAATCAGGCAGTCTGCCTCATAGGGTCCCCATTCACCGATCAGTTTTCCTGAAGGCGAAATAAGGTAGATAAGCTCACTACTTGCAGCAAACACGGTGTCGCCGGATACTGCCAGAGCTGTAATGCTTTCTTCTGTTTCGACTGTCCAGAGTTCCTTAAGATCCTTAGTCATAGCCGACACATGTAATCCGCCGCCAAGAAAAACATTTCCGTCCTGTCCGGCAGCCACTGAGGAGAGCGAGCCTGAAGTAACGCTAAAAGTTCTTTCAACTTCCCAGTCAGCCACATAATCCCTGCCTGGCTTTGATGTCGTATTGCTTACAGCAGGGCCTGCCCTGAATGCATCATAGATCATGTAGCCCATGAATGCCAGGAGTATTACGAGAGAAAATATGGCGGCCGCGTCCTTTTTCATGTTATATCCCTGTTCCGATATTCAGACAGAGCAGGTTTCGTGCATCCCTGAGAATGAGGTAATTTCCGGCGATAGCCATAGGTCCCCATGCTTCAATCCCATCAAGAATATCATAATGTGAGAGCATGGAGGCAGTTGCGCCTTCGAGCCTGAAAATGTAAAGGTTTGCATCATCATCAAGAAGTATGAGTCTGTCGTCCTTTACAATAAACGGCCCGAGCCCTCTTCCGAACCTCATGTCCTTTCCACTGCTCCAGATAAGGTTCCTGAGATCAGACTTATGATAGGAGACAAGCTGTTTTTTCAGTGGTCCGGCATTCTCGGGCATCACTGACCAGACATAGTCACCTGTAAGAATTGGAGTTTGCTGGTCGCTTGACAATCCTTCCATTGCCTTATGAGTTTCAATAAGGGTAACAGAGTATCCTGATCCGTCAAAGTCAACTCTGATTTTTCCACCGCCTGCGCCATAGCTTCCGAAAACAGCTATTTCTCCGTTACCCAGATACAGCGGAGAGGCCGCGGTGGTTGCAGGGTTCCATTCTTTTGTCTTCCACAGCACCCGCCCGACATCACTTCCGTCGGCAGCAACACCTACAACTCCTCCCACGGCATTGTAAACATACATCTTCCTTCCATGGATGACCATCGGAATTATTGAACCATGCGACATCATCAGTGAGTCAGGGTTAGGAGTGCGCCACAGAATCTCCCCGTCAGCACAATTCACGCCGATCATCAGGGCTTTACCGCCGGGAGCAAGTATTGCAACATCGTTATCAATAAGAGGACACTGGCCTGCATAGAAATCAGGTGTTATCTTGCCCTTTGAACTTCCGGGAACACCAAATTCCTTTTCCATGTCGATGGTCCAGAACAGATCGCCGGTGATCGGATCAACGCACATTACATGCGACCTGGGTCCGATGGTTACCACATACTTGTCGGTCACGGCAGGAATAGTACGCGAATAGCCATGATTACGCTTCATTTCCACATTGTACCATCTCCTCCAGAGTTCGGTACCCGATTTCAGGGAGAAACAGCGCAGCATATCGGCTTTTCTCCTTTCATTATAGTCAAGAAGGTAAACCTTTCCGTTCTTGACAGCCGGTCCGGCATAGCCCTCACCAAGAGTTACCTTCCACATTACCGGCGGACCTGTGGTATCCCACGATTCAGCCATTGCAAAGGTATCCCTGACAATGTTATCGAAATTGACACCCCTGAACCTTGGCCATTCGCCGGATACCATTTCGTCGAAAGTACCAAGCGAGTCGAAGAATTCACCAACAATGACTTCCTCCGACCGCGGTTCGATTTTTGGTCTGTTGTCCATACCCGGTACCCTCATAGTCATTTCAGCCGGATAATGGTCGGCGGCAAGCCACCATACCAGTACCGCGGCAAAAATAACTGCAGATACCCCGGTAAGGAGCCTGTTATTTTTCCTTAATGTCATATGCAAAAAAAGCTTCTCCGTGTCTTATATAAAGCACACCGTTATGGATAACGGGATGTGCCCAGTACGGACCGGATCCGCCATTGATTTTAAAACTGCTTACAAGATCAAAGCCGGCCGGATCGGGCCGCAGCAAACCAACGTTGCCATTTTTTTCTTCATAGATATAAAGCATGCCATCGGCAGCTATTATTGATCCTTTATTGTTCCAGTGCTCTTCCCACATAAGCTCGCCTGTCTTCCAGTCAACGCAACACCAGTTACCGTTACCATTGTTTATCCAGTTCGATCCGTAAATGTAACCGTCAACAACCACGACTCCGCCATGGTGTACATCCATAATCTCATTCTTCCACACAAAAGAAGCCTTTTTGCCATCATCGCCTATGTCGATCATCAAACCACCGTGATCGTATCCTCCTGACATATAAATCATGTTTCCTGAAGATACCGGAGTAACGCACAAAATCTGACCTGTATCGTTGATATCTGATTTGCCCAAAGCCTCCCTGTGGTTTATCTTCCAAAGCATTGATCCGTTTGAAACATCAATTCCAAATATGAATCGTGGTGTCACGTTTACCAGGATTTTCGTCCCGGCTTTCTTTACAAGAGTAGGAGAAAGATAAGAAGCAGGATCATTTACGCTTTCCGATTTCCAGATAAGCTCGCCTGATTTTTTATTAAGCGCTATTGTTGTTGTCTGAGGTCCGCCGGTAGTAAAATAAAGTTTATCACCATCAATCATCGGGGATTCGGCTATACCCCATGGCCCATATGTTCCGCCGTACTCTTCGCTTGCCTTCAGCGACCATATTATTTCACCCGATATACCATTTATGCATGCAAGATCACCGTAACCGCTGCTTACGTAAACTCTTTCTCCATCCACTGTCGGTGTACATCTGCTTTCCGGGTATGACTTCTCCCAGCACCTTCCGTAAGGAGTCTTCCATATAATCTTTCCGGAGGGGTCAAGTGCAACAAGAACATCATTCGGTTCTTCCAGGCCCGTTATATAAATAGTGTTGTTTCCGAAGACGGGAGAAGAGTTACCCTTTGGTAATTCAGTGGTTGACCAGATCAGTCCGGGGCCTTCATCAGGCCACGATTTCATCAGTCCTTTTGCTGACGAAACACCCGACCGGTCGTCTTCTCTCCATCCGATTACTTCATTGTCTTTAATCTTAACCATGGAAGTATCAGACGGACTGACAGACACTCTGGGATCCTTTGAGATCAGATAGAAAACTCCGTATCCGATGGCACCGATGACTATCAGGGCAAGTATCAATATCAGAATTCTTTTCATCATATTATAGTTTAAATTTTAATTCAAAAATCAAGACACAGACTCAAGACACATGACTCAAAGTTCAGACCGCATGCCGCCGCGTACCACATTCCGCCTTCGGCATATTTCAGCCTCGCGGCCGCAAGATATAAAAACTAGCGGAATCAACTAAAATATCATACTTGTCAAGATATTCTACAAACATGTATTTAATGTTTTTTAACAGCTCTTGACAGATACAATACAATCTGTTCCGGATTATCCGGATCAGGAGTTCCGTACAATCCATGCCTTGAATTCTGCTGCCCTGTTTTTACTCACATAAATTCTTTCCGGCGTTTCCACATCAAGTGTTACAAGCAACCGGCTATCGAACCAGATTGTTATATTTTTAACACTGCTACGGGCAACAATGAATTGCTTGTTAGCCCTGATGAATTCCTCCGGATTTAGTATCGACTCAATCTGCTCAAGTGTTCCGGGGTAAGGGAACCATTTACCATTTTTCAGACATACCCTGGTATTTTTTTTAGTAGAATAAAAACATGACAGCTCTTCTGTTCCGACGGGTTGAAGCTGGTCTTTCACAGGTATCAGAATCTTGTCCCTGAATGTCTGTTTCGGAGAAAGCTGACTAAGCTGTGCCAGGTATTTAACTACTTCCTGCCTGTTCAGCTTCCGGAATTTTTCAAGCGCCCTTTTCAGGTCATCTTTCTTAACGGGTTTCAGCAGATAATCAATACTGTTAACCCTGAAAGCCTCAATGGCATATTCATCATAAGCCGTTATGAAAATAACCGGCGTTTCAATGTTCAGTTTGTCAAAGACCGAGAAAGCCGATCCGTCGGACAAATGGATATCCATTAGGATCAGATCAGGCAATTCGTTGTTTTTCAGCCATCTGACAGTCTGAGCAATACTTTCGGTACAGCCTGCAATATTAATCTCAGGTTCTATTTCCTTCAGAATAACCCAAAGGTTTTCGCATGCTGCAGTTTCGTCTTCCACAATCAAAATTCTCATGTCGTATTACTTTAAAGGCAGGAATACGGCAAAAGTTTTGCCATCATTAATTATCCTTATCCTACGGTTCAGAAGAAGCCAGAACCGGCTTTCCAGGTTTTTGAGGCCGGTTCCGTTTGTTTCAGGAGCTACCAGTTTGGGGAAAATTGGATTTGAAACCACAAGTTCCGAGCTTTCATTGAGCCATATCCGTACCTCCATTTTGTGTTCACTGTCGATGGTATTGTGTAATACAATATTCTCGAGTAGGGGAAGCAAGGATAGAACGGGGATTCTGAGATCTAGTTTGTTTTCAGCTACATTAGACAAAAATACCAGCTTACCTGCAAAACGGACTTCCATCATATAAATAAAAGCCTTCAGGAAACCAAGCTCCTCTTCAAGGCTAACCATTACCTTACTTTCACTCTGAAGAATATAGCGAAAAACATCCGACAGCTTATTCACGTACTCCAGAGTCAGCTCATCATTTCTCTTCCTTATCAACGATGCAAGTCCGTTAAGAGAATTGAAAAAGAAATGGGGATTGATCTGATTTGCAAGTGCATTATAGCGGCTTTCAAGATTTTCGATACGCAGCTGCTCGATTTCATGTTCCTTTTTTCTCTGTTCTGAAAGAAGGAAGGTAAGGTGACCTACGAGCATTGAAAAAATGAAGATCACAAAAAACTGGAACAGAAGCAGTCCGGTAAACCATTCCTGTTTCGGGCTGAGTACCACTGAAAAACCTATGTAGATACCATAGGCTATCAGGGTGATCGCAAGACTGCAAAGCAAACGCTTAACAAAATGAGGTGTTTTTATCTTCCTTAGATTGACGATAATAAGCAACCATGTCAAAGTTGCAAAAAAGAGGTATCTGAAGATAAAGAACAAGAGATGCACGGTGCTCTTTGACTCCCCGAGATACTCGCGTTCCATTGAAAAGAATGCTATGTTGGGATAGATGAAAAACACCGAGCATACCAGACTGAAGACAAATATTTTGAAAGCTGTGATTTTCTCAGGCAGTTTCTTTTCTTCAATTCTGTTAAACAGAGTACTCATTATGGGTTATTGTAGGTAATTGATTATGTGGTTAATTATGTAATCCGTTTATTTATAGGAATTTATTCTTTCATCATAATATAATCTACTCACAAATTTCATGCTTGAAATGTAATTTATAAGGGTAATCGTCTTCAAAAGGAAATATCCATACATTATCACGAAACAGGATCCATTTTCTATGTTTAAACGGCATCATTTATTTTTCAGGAACCTTCTGAAAGCTTCCACACTGTATATCAGCGGATACAGCTCTTCATCGTACCAGAGCATGGCAAAATACAGGCCAATGGGAGATGCTGTGATCCTGTCGCGGTTCATCAGCCATTGAATTCCCCTGTTGCACGCGTCAGTAGATTTTCCTGCCAGGGCACTGACAGCCAGGGAAGTCTCTTCAAACGAAGCTTCAATTCCTTTCTTTCCGCCCCAGCTTCCATCGCTGTTCTGCTGATCAATAAGAAATCCTTCCGCTTTTCTTACCATTTTTTCAATCCTGTTCAAGTATTTCTTTCCCGGACCTTCCAAACCAAATGTGTCTTTCAGGTAAATACAAACCTTTGCAGTTCCGTAAACAGGATTGGTTTTGTCGTCGGTAAGCTGGTTGCCAAACCATAATGGCAGCCATGATCCGTCGCCTGACTGATGCTTCTCGAGGTAAAGCATTGCCTTTGAAATTGACCTGTCAATTTCAGCCAGGAGCTTTTTGTCCATCTCATCATGCAGTATCTCGACCGATTTCAGCAGGGCAAGAAGTGCATGTCCTGTAAGGTCTGCACAGCTACGGTCGAAGGGCAGTTTGCCCCAGCCCCGGCAGAATGTAGGAAATCCTCCGTCGGAATTCTGAAGACCTGTCAGCCATCTGCAGCCATTTTCGATGGCAGTCACCTCGGCTTTTTCTCCTGAGAAAAGCATAAGCAGGGCAAGGATTGCTCCCGGAGTGTCGTCGGCATCAGGAACCGAGCCTGAATAGCTGGTCCAGCCCCAGCCCCCCGGAGAAGCACCGTTGAATGGATGGACCGATGTATACTGAAGCCTTAACAAATGGTTCCGGAGGTCCTCAATTTCCTTTTTACTAAGAGCATTCCAGATGTCATTTCCCAAGGCCTTGACTGAAAGGGTTGTAACCCATGTCGACAGATCAGTGTCGATAGGCCAGCCGCCATCGCTACGTTGCTGGTTGCGGAGGAAATGCAGACCTTTTTCCACTGTGTTGTTGTCGGTTTCACCGCATTCAGTGAGGCACATTGCCACAAAGCCAGTCAATGGTATGGCTTCAAGAAAACCACCGCTTTCGGGTAACAGACCGTCAAGTTTTTTAATGGCGGGCTTTACAAGTCTTTCCCGCAAATATCTTATCCCTGCAAAACCTTTCCTTTTCTTGCGGTGATGGTAGATTCCAACCCCGATCAGCGCCGGAAGCGCATAACTAACAACCCTCAGATTCAGAAACCTGTAGAAGGAAGAAGGAAGAAGGGTAAGCTCGAAAGGCAGGCGGGGAATCATATCGAGTGATGAAGCCGGCAGGACACCGCACAATGTAAGCATCGACAGTATCGGAACCGAAAAAGTGTAATCATTCCCGTAAATATCCAGGATCGAACGCACAAGATCCGGCGAATCGATGCTAATCCCTTTCCCGGCAAGCCATTTATCCATTGCAGAAAGAACATGTTTCCCCGAATCTGCATTTTGGCAGAAGTGAATAGCGGAGTAGCAAAGGAGCGTGGTGCTCAGGTTGCTTAGCGATTCCGGAGTGTCGCCATAGCCTCCGTCGGAATTTATATTACGGCAGAGCCATGAAAATCCGGTTTCTACTCTGTTGCGGTCATCAGGATTGCCCGAAAGCTTCAGGGCTACGATTGCCACTGATGTTGACAGGGCACTGGTCGACAGTCTGCCTGTCCAGAATCCTTCAGGATTTCTTTTACTGATTAGCTGTGCCCTCAGTTCACTGTATCTTTGAGATATTTTTTCCATGTCGTAATTTAAGAGTTCAGGGCTCCCAGCGCCAGGAGTCCGTAAAAGGTGTATTCTATATCGGGATCCGGATCGAGCGGATGACCTGAAAAACCACCGTCAATAAAAAGTGAATCAATAAAAGAGAGCGAATCAGGTTTTATCTCCCTCAGATCGTACCCGCAAAAATTCAGGGCATAAAGCGCTACCGCAGTTGAAAGAAGATCGGGTATGGGAGTGGATCCGGTTGCCCTGAAACCTCCCTTTCCATCGTAAAATGCCATCACTTGTTTAATATGTCTGTCAACTGGCTCTCTGAAACTTCCGGCAAGAACCAGTGAGGCGGCAGCGAGGGGGCAGGGGAGAGCCTCATTAAACGAAAGTGTCTTCATCTTCCTTCTTAATCTGAAGATCCCCCTGAAATCTCGCAGATACCAGTAACTCAGCACACTCAAAAAAGCTCCGTACAGTTTCTGTTCGTTCATTCCCGGGGACATTCTCAATCTTGCACCATGGAGTTTTTTAAATTCGCCTGTTCTGCCGCTGAGGGCGGAAAGAATGGCAAGGCAATGAAGATAAACGCCTTGGGGTTCTTTCCTGTTGATTTCAGTGCTTACATATGGCCAGACCAGGTCGCATTCCTTTTTCATTCCCAGTGCATCTGCCGTAAACCATCCGAAAAGAGTGTAATAGAGATCCGGGTTTCCAGCCCTGTCTTTAAATCCGCCTGATGAGGATTGGGAACTTCCAATAAAGCTTTTCAATTCTAATGCAACTGCGTCGTCCAGGATATCAACTGAACGCTTCAGTATCTTTTCAGGACTTTTTTCCTCAAATTTCTTTATGAAAGGAGTTACCGGAAAGCTAAACATAGTCAGCGAAAGTTTTTCCCACGATTTCATGCAGTGCAACTTTCAGCCTCAGGTCTGAAATATCTTCCAGACAACGGTATGTACTTTCAAGGTATCCGGCCAGCATGGCATTAAGCTGTTCCCTGATCCGGTATTTTTCAGCCAGAATCTGCAGATCCTTCATTACCTTGTTTTTAAGCGCCTCGCTTATAGTACTCAGATCATCAGCTCCGGCCTGTGCAGCAAGCATTGAAACAAGTATTGACTGATCATCAAAGGAAGAAGAAGCGTTTTCATCCTTGAAATCCTCAAGGTCATCCTTCATCTGGTAAGCGATCCCGATGAGATCGCTAAAAAGTTCAAGCAGTTTCAGTGTCTCATTGTCAGCGCCTGATGCAAAGGCTCCCACCTGAAGTGAGACCTTGAATGCTGCAGAAGTTTTGTTTCTGAAAACCTCAATTATTTCCTCCACCGACAATATCCTTTCTTCGCGGCGGGCCATAAGTTCCTCACCCTGACCGAGCGACATTGCCCTGTGACCCTTAGAAACTGCTTTCAGGCACAAGGCAACACGATCGGGAGGCAGCCCCGATTCTGCCAGCAGCCTGTATCCCTCGCCGATAAGCAGATCGCCCAGGTTGATTGCAACGGGTATTCCGTAGCGGGTATGAATAGTCTCCTTTCCGTATCTGAATGAGTCATTGTCTTCAATATCATCATGTATAAGCGAGGCTTTATGAAAACACTCAACGGACATTGCAAGATGAGCCATAATATCCTGATCAGGGTCATTGTCGAAGGTTTCACAGGCCAGCACGGTAAACAGCGGGCGTATCCTTTTTCCTCCGGCCATAAGCATCTCTTTTACCATCCTGCCTGTAGCGGAATCTGAAGTACCAAGGATAGCGTCAATTCTTGCTTCGTTGAAAAGGGCAGAGGTTTTCTCTTTCAGAATATTGATATTCAACAAGCTGAAAGTCGAATCCCTGTCTATGTAATTTATCTCCTCACTTACCCACTCAGCATCGGCTGTAGTGTCCTTGCATCCGCAGGTTAAAAGGGGGATTCCTGTTGAAGGGATGGAATATTTCGTTACCGAATTGAACATCTTTCTAAGCACATCCATACATCCCACACCGACAACAGCATCAACCTTGCCGCTTTCAACCAGGCGGGTGGCAATTGTTGTACCCTCGGCCACCATTGTAATGTATCCAAGGTCCTCGGCTTCCCTAAGGAAGCAGCATATATTGCAGTTCCCGCATTCACTGCACAAAAGGCCAAGCTCATCTTCCACCCCGGTACATAGTTTACTGTTTCTAAGGCACATAGGAAGAAGCAACATACGGCGGTGGAAGGGAACCGAGCCTACAACGGGCTTCCATGCCGCGTTACCTCCGCATACCATAACAAAAGCCTTATAGTCTCTGTCCCAGTGGTTTTCCGATATCAGGATATCGGCATAAACTTCAAGCTGACTATATGAAACAGGCGGCAATATTTTCCTGTCGGAAAAGAATTGCCCGGTTTTTTGACGGATTTCCTTACGCGAACTGTCATCCGGCGGAACCACGAGGGGCATAACAGTTTCCTGTGCGATCCCGGCAATATTTTGATTAGCATTATCCATAAGCGCCCATTCCAAAAAAAGCAGTCCGTTTGGCAAACCTGTAAAGGAATTTCCGTTCAGGGATCACAGGACACGATCCGTGACTTGGAGTCCGGGGCGCCGTTTCAAGAGCATCCAGATAATCCGGCCTGTTTGAAGTATTCAAGGCCTTATGCTTTATGCAGAATTCCTTAACCCATGCCGGATCCTCCATCAACACGCAGCCTTTTGTCTTTGAGTGAATCTGGTCTCTGAAATCCCTGAGGAACACAGATCCGTCGTAAGGAGATTTCGCAGAGTCCGGACTGATTTTGTCCGCTGAGATCTGAAGCACAGGACAGGGTTCAATATATCCTGCAGGATTAATATGATGGCTAAGTCCGTCGGCTGCCGGGCAGAATGGTTCGCCTTCAGCGCTCCAGTAAGCATCGATAAGGACAATCGGAAATCTGTCTCTTCCTTCAACCATAAATTTTCTCAGTCTGTAAATCTCTTCCTGATCCAGGGCAAGCTCATAGTTCGGCATACTTCCGGCCGGCCTGTAGATGTAATACCACAGGTACAGGACTCCCATATCGTGAAGTTTGTTTACAAATTCATCCGACAGGGCCATATCTATGTTCGATTTGCAGACACTTATCGCCACACCGGTTATAAGCTTTTCCGAAATAGAGTTACGAATGGCATCCATGGTCCTGTTGTAAATGTTGTGACCTCCCCTTCGGGTGTCGGCAACCGCTTCATCACCTTCAAGACTAATAAGGGGAGTAACGTTTCCAAGGCTTCTCAGTTCGGCGGCAACCTTAGGTGTGAGCATGGTGCCGTTGGTGAAGAGCTGGAAGTAGCAATCGGGGTGAGCCCTGAATATATTCATCAGTTCGGGATGCATAAGAGGTTCCCCACCCAGTATACCATTAAAATATGATCCCTGTCTTTTACCTGCTTCAATAATTGAATTGATCATTTCAGGCGGCATGTAGTCGGGTGTTCCGGAAGCTGTGACCCAGCATCCCTGACAGCTGAGATTACAGTCGTTTGTGACTGAAATGAACTGGAAAGCCGGAAACAGCGATCCCTTATTTATTCTCCGCTGGAATTTACGGAAACCCAGAAAGCCTTTCCATCCCATGTTTATCAGGAACTTACGCCTACACCTTCTGTCCGCATGTATAAAATTTCTATATATCGACATTGATGATTTTAATTTATTGGAGATCCGCCACGGGCTTTGTCTCTTTCCGAAAGCGCTTTTTTCATCGCCTCATCCCTTATTATCGACTGTCTTTTCAACTTCCTGCGCTGAAGGGCCTTGTATATATCATCCCCCAGGAATTCCTCGATATCCTGTGCCTGCCTCTGATGCTCTGCCTTTTCGTCAATCATATCCGATCCGCCTATTGCTCCTCCATGCCTGTACTTGGGGAAAATTATAGCCGTGGCAGGACAAATCCTGGCACATGCCGGACAGTTATTCTTGCAAGCTTCAGGATCAGTCACAAGAATACGGCCTTCTTCCTTACTGTAAACCCCGAAGAGGCAGAAATCGGCACACTGACCGCACGAAGTACAGCGTGAATAATCTATAAGAGGATACCACGAAGGCCATCCTGATTCTTCAACAATTTCGACCAGGTTATGTTTTACAGAGAAATCAGCGAGAAACTCGTCAATTTTACCGGCAACATCCTTGAAGGAGGAATCAATAAGATCAATGTGAATAAACTCAGGCAGGGGACTGGCCTCGCCGTATGATTTCCTGAAAAGAATGTCCATGCTCCGGCGGTGGCATCCTATAAGCATATTCCTGGTACCCTCAGTAAACAATCCGTTCAGTTCATCCTTCCTTTTCGCTGCAATACCGCAAAGATCCGACAACCTGGTCACTTTTGCCGGAACGCTTCCGAGGTATTCATCAACATCCCTGAGCAAGGCGCCATCAATCCTTTCGCCGCCGCACCTGCAAAATATTATGTGTCTGCCGCCGGTTGGTACTGATTTATTTTCCATCATGCAAAAATAATAAATCCGATGGTCAATTAAACCTGAATTCACTCCACCCCGGAAAAGACAGTGTTAAAAAGAAATAAAACTGCTTTATGACGAATCAGAAAGCTCCTCGGGATATCGCCATCCATAAGTTTATGATATATAAGAAAATGTTATATTTTTATAGCAGGAAAACCCCAAAAACGCGGAAGCTATGGAAATGGATGATTTTGATGATTTTAAGATCATATTATGGCTGATTCTTTTTCTGCTTTTCGGCATTGTGATAATCACATGCCAACATGTTTAAGAAGAAGTCTGTAGGCATTATTATATATATTAACCTGTTCCCGCGAAGAGAACAAAAGCTCAAACCGTTCTGTAACCTTGATAAAACCAGCCATACCTCTGACCATCTGCACTTCGCTTGCAGTTATATCCTGCTCACAGGCAGGAAAGGAAAAAGCAGCTCCCAATATTGTTTACATTCTTGCCGATGATCTTGGCTATGCCGATTTGAGCTGTTACGGACAGAAGAAATTCACAACCCCCAACATTGACCTTCTCGCCAGTCAGGGAATGATCTTCAGGCAGCATTATACAGGCTGCACTGTAAGTGCTCCGTCGCGTTCATGCCTGATGACCGGCCTTCATACGGGTCACACACCGATCAGGGGGAACAAGGAATGGAAGCCTGAAGGTCAGTGGCCCTTGCCTGCAGAATCGGTCACAATTGCCGAAATATTAAAGAAAAAGGGCTATACGACCGGAGCTTACGGAAAATGGGGCCTTGGTTTTATCAACACCGAAGGCGATCCCAATTCCCAGGGTTTTGATGAGTTTTTCGGCTACAACTGCCAACGGCTTGCACATAATTATTATCCTGATCATCTGTGGCACAACAGGGAAATGATTCCGCTTCATGAGAACGACAATGGCCAAACCGGAGCCTACAGTCCCGACCTTATACATGCCAAAGCCCTGGAATTCATTGAAACAAACAGGAATAAGCCCTTCTTCATGTTTTATCCCACAACCCTTCCTCATGCCGAACTTCTTGCAAAGGAAGAATACATGCAGAAGTTCAGTGGCAAATTCGAACCGGAAAAAGTATATAAAGGTGTTGATGAGGGAGAGGGATTCCGGCAGGGACCATATGGCTCCCAGCCGGAGTCGCGTGCCGCCTTTGCCGCTATGGTAACCCAGCTTGACGACTACGTGGGAGAAATCATGAGCAAGCTGAATGAACTTGGAATAGACGACAATACCATTGTGATCTTTGCATCCGACAACGGACCTCACCGTGAAGGCGGAGCTGATCCCGACTTTTTCGACAGCAACGGACCGTTGAGAGGTTACAAGAGGGATATGTATGAAGGAGGTATCAGGACAGCGATGATCGTCAGATGGCCGGGAAAAGTAAAAGCTGGAACAGCATCTGATCATATATCGGCATTCTGGGATGTAATGCCTACCCTTGCCGACATTGCAGGAGCCGAAGCTCCGGAAGGGATCGACGGGATTTCATTTCTTCCTGAACTGCTTGGCAAAAAGCAGGCAAAACACGATTACCTTTACTGGGAATTCCACGAGCAGGGAGGCAAGATGGCTGTAAGAATGGGCAATTGGAAAGCGGTAAAACTCAATGTTGACAAAGGTTCTGAAAGCATAACCGAGCTCTATGACCTGTTGGCTGATGAAGGGGAAACCACCGACCTGGCCGCATCAAATCCCGATCTGGTGAAAAAAATGGAACAGGTGATGAACGATGCACACGTTCCTTCTGATATATTTCCATTTCCATTTGAAATCAGTAAATAAAATGAAGCTTAAACTAGTTACAGGAACGGCCGGAATAATTTCGGCTTCGCTTACCCAGATCGGCTTTTCCCAGCCTGTGGAGAAACCAAATATTATTATCATTCTTGCCGATGATCTGGGCTACGGAGACCTTAGTTGCTACGGCGCAACAAGCCTGAAGACCCCGAACATCGACAGGCTTTCAAACCAGGGACTTAGATTTACGAATGGGTATTGCACATCGGCCACGAGCACCCCTTCGCGGTACTCGCTGCTCACAGGGAGCTATGCCTGGAGACGCGAGGGGACAAGTGTCTTGCCCGGCGATGCCTCAGCTTTGATAACCCCGGGTATGATCACCCTGCCGTCGGTTATTAAAAGCGCCGGATATACAACCGGGGTAGTAGGGAAATGGCACCTCGGCCTTGGTCCGGAGGGAGGTCCCGACTGGAACGGGGTAATACGACCGGGCCCCAACGATATAGGATTTGATTACAGCTTTTTAATTCCTGCAACAGGTGATCGTGTTCCCTGTGTCTATGTCGAAAACGGGCGAGTTGTGGGGCTTGATCCTTCCGACCCTATTTCGGTTGACTACAGTAAGAAGATCGGTAACTGGCCCACGGGAAAGGAAAATCCCGAACTCCTTAAAATGCATCCCAGCCATGGTCATGATATGACCATTGTTAACGGTATAAGCCGCATCGGATACATGACAGGAGGGAAGTCAGCCCTGTGGGTGGACGAGGATATGGCCGATGTGATTACAGACAAGGCAGTTAAATTCATCGAAGACAATCACGAGAAACCGTTTTTCCTCTACTTCGCAACCCACGACATCCATGTTCCAAGGGTACCACACGGGCGCTTTGCAGGTAAAAGCGGTATGGGGCCCAGGGGAGATGCAATACTGCAATTCGACTGGTCGGTGGGAGAGATCGTAAAAGCTTTGAAAAGGATGAAGATCCAAAAGAACACCCTTATTATTGTTAGCAGCGACAATGGTCCGGTTGTGGACGACGGTTACCGCGACCAGGCTGTAGAGCTTCTTGGTTCGCACAAACCATCTGGAAAGCTTCGCGGGGGAAAATACAGTGCCTTTGAGGGTGGGACCAGGGTTGTATTCATCTCATCATGGAAAGGGACCATCAAAAAAGGAGTATCGGATGCCCTGTTCAGCCAGATCGATCTGTTGGCATCACTTGCAGGTATTGCAGGAGCTTCAATTCCCAAGGGCGGGGGTCCCGACAGCCGGAATTACATGGATGTACTGACGGGAAAAGCAAAAACCGGCAGGGATTGGGTTGTGGAGCAGACCGGACGAAACAAACTTTCAATCGTAAAAAACGAATGGAAGCTTATTCTACCCGGACAAGGCCCTAAGATACAGGTCAACACCAATACGGAAACGGGCAATGATCCCGAATACCAGCTTTATAATCTCGGAAACGATCCCGGTGAAAGAAATAATGTGGCAGGCGATAATCCTGCTATTGTTAAGGAATTAACAGATCTTCTAAATTCAATAAGGTCACTATGAAATCATATACCAGACAGGCAGGTATCACAACCTTACTTTCCACGGGATTTCTTGCCGTGTCATCTTCCCTGGCGGCAAGCGAAGCGGATTTACAGACAGCCCGAAAGCCCAATGTCATTCTCATTCTTCTCGACGATTTCGGCTACACCGATCTCGCGTGCTATGGCAGCAGGTTTTATGAAACACCAAATATTGACAGGCTGGCAGCTCAGGGAATAAGGTTTACCAATGCATATGCTGCTTGTCCGGTCTCTTCACCAACCAGGGCTGCTCTGATGACAGGCAGGTATCCGGTCAGTACCGGCATCACCGACTGGATCCCGGGCCGGCAGGCAACAAAACAAGGTTCACCCGACGACAGGCTGCTTGCCCTTCCGTTCAGGCTTCAGCTTGAAAGAGAGGAGATAACCATTGCAGAGACTTTGAAAAACAATGGATATGCCACAATGATAAGCGGAAAATGGCATCTTGGCGCAGGCGAGGAATTCTGGCCCGAGTTCCAGGGTTTTGATGTCAACAGCGGAGGTCATGCCGCCGGACAACCTAACCGGAGCAAGACATCAAACGGGTTTTTTTCCCCATACGGGAATCCGCGCCTGGCTGACGGGCCGGAGGGAGAATACCTTACCGACCGGCAAACCGATGAAGCGATCAAATTTATTGAAAGCTCATCCGGCAAGCCTTTCTTCGTCTTTCTTTCATACTATGCAGTCCATAACCCTATGCAGGCAAAGGAGGAGCATATCAGAAAATTCACCATGAAAGCCGATTCCATGGGGATTACAGATGCTGAAGCCTTTACACGCGACAGGGAATGGATCAATGAATCGATGAGCGATAATTTCAAGGAACGGATAATTCAGAGCAATCCTGTATACGCTGCCATGATTTACAGCGTGGATGAGAATATTGGAAGGCTTGTTAAAAGACTTGGTGAATTGAATCTCGACGACAATACCATTATAATATTTACCTCCGACAACGGAGGTCTTTCAACTTCCGAAGGTTCACCCACGTGCAATTATCCGCTGCGCGCAGGAAAAGGTTGGCTGTATGAGGGAGGAATCAGGGTGCCTCTGATCATCAAATACCCGGGTTTTGCCGAACCGGGTATCATTAGGAACACCCCGGCAGCAACCATCGATTTGTTTCCTACCATAACAGAACTTACCGGTTCTTCCGATAATCCCTTAATTGAAGGTGTCAGTCTTGTACCGCTTTTCAAGAGCGACAGGCTGAAAAAACGTCCTCTTTTCTGGCACTATCCGCATTATTCAAACCAGGGATTATGGCCGGGAAGCGCTGTAAGGCTTGGAAAATATAAACTTATTGACAACTTTGAAAAGGAAAGGCAGGAGCTATATGACCTTGAATCAGATCTCTCAGAAACAACTGATATTTCAGGAAGGCTACCCGCTAAGACCAAAAAACTGTATAAACTTCTCACTGACTGGAGGGAAAAGCACGATGCACAGATGATGATCCCCAATCCGGCATGGAAAGGTGCTGAACTGCAATAGCACTGAAATGGCGGTCAAAGGGAGGATTAAAAAGGAACATTAAATTAAACAAACCAGATAAACATGCAACCCGACTTTAAACTCACTACATTGATCGGAATGGCTGCCCTGTGCTGTCATCAGTTATCAGCACAGAACGGGCAGCAGCGTCCGAATATAATTTATATCATGTCCGACGACCATGCCTACCAGGCAATAAGCGCCTATGGAGGAGCATTAAAGGACCTGGCTGCCACACCGAATATCGACAGGATAGCCAGGGAAGGTATCAGGTTTGACCGCTGTCTTGTAACTAATTCGATATCAGGTCCATGCAGGGCAGTGATCCTAACCGGCAAATACAGTCACCTCAATGGTTTTTTAACAAACGAAGGACAAAAGCCTTTCGACGGTTCTCAGCAGACATTTCCCAAACTTCTGCAGAAGGCCGGCTACTCAACGGCAATGATCGGGAAATGGCATCTTGGCTCCGATCCGACGGGATTTGACCACTGGGAAATACTTCCCGGGCAGGGGAGTTACTACAATCCCGAATTCATCACAAGTCAGGGAAGGCATACCGAAAAGGGATATGTAACGGAGCTTATAACGGATAAATGCATCGAGTGGCTTGAAGATGCTAAAGACTCAGGAAAACCTTTCATGCTGATGATGCACCATAAGGCTCCGCACAGGGATTGGCAGCCCGGCCCCAATGAACTGACTCTTTATAAAGACATTACATTTCCTGAACCACCAACCCTCTTTGACGATTACTCAAACAGGGGTAAGGCTGAACTCACTCAGGACATGACAATCTCAAAAACAATGAGGCTGGAAGAGGATCTGAAGCTTTACCGCGACAGATCGAAAATGAAGAATACCGGTCTTAACAGGCTCGATCCCTCACAGATGGCTGAATGGGACTCGGTATACAATCCAATAATCAGAAAGTTTTATGCATCAGACTTATCCGGAGATGAACTTGTCAGATTCAAGTACCAGCGTTACTTGCAGGATTATCTCGCGTGCATTGCGGCAGTTGACAAGAGCGTGGGAGAGGTACTCGATTATCTTAAGGAAAGCGGTCTCGACAAAAACACGGTGGTAATCTACTCCTCCGACCAAGGATTCTATCTCGGCGAGCACGGATGGTTCGACAAGAGGTTCATGTTCGAGGAATCGTACCGTACACCCCTTCTTATAAGCTGGCCCGGGGTAACAAAGCCCGGTACCGTAAACGAAGACATAGTTTCAAATATCGATCTTCCCGAAACATTCCTCGAGATTGCCGGAGTCGAAGTACCTTCTGATATGCAGGGGAGGAGTATGCTTCCCATCCTTAAAGGCAAAACACCTGGCAACTGGAGAAAGGAACACTACTATCATTATTATGAATATCCCGGATCGCACATGGTAAAGCGTCATTACGGAATGAGCACCCAGCGCTATAAACTGATTCATTACTACTACGATATCGACGAATGGGAGTTGTACGACAGGCAAGCCGATCCGCTCGAAATGAAGAACATGTATGACGATCCGTCATATGCACGTATCAGGAAGAAGCTTCACAAACGCCTCGAAAAGCTTATGCTTAAATACTGCGACAGTGAAGAACTCGCGCGAAGCTTTCTTCCCAACTGATAAATCATAGAGACCTGGACTTGCACGACCTGCATGACCTTTCATCTCCTCAGGTCCTGTAAATGGGCAAGCCCATGCAGCAGTTCTTGAATTTCTTGCCCGATCCGCATGGGCAGGGGTCATTACGGCCCGGAACGGTGGGCTTGACAACCTGATTTTCCTTATTTCTTATCCAGGTCATAACATTGGCGGGAGCTCTCTTGTTTTCAAGCTCTTCTGCCATAAATTTCATATAGGGTTCCGCGTGCCGGAAGAAGAGCTTGTAACCTTCACACAGATAATTCAGTCCGGGTTCGCCTTCGGGCGTGGTCAGAAACCTGTGCTTGGGGCATTCACCGTGACAGAAGTACCTTAGATCGCATTTAAGGCAATAGCGGGGAAGCTTATTTCGCTTGTCCACCCCAAAATCAAACTGACTCTGCGATTTCACGAGCTCAATCAACGGGGTATCCAGTATGTTTCCCAGGAAATATTCGGGATAAACAAAATGGTCGCAAGAATAAACATCGCCGTTATGTTCCATTACCAAAGCATCGCCACAGGTGTCGTTGAAGACACACAGTCCGGGATTTTCCCCGGCATAGTTGGCAAGGGCTGCATCGAATATCTGAACATAGTACCTGGCAACATCGTTCCGCACCCACTCATCAAAAATGGTAATCAGGAATTTTCCATACTGAGCAGGGGGTACTGAAAAAGGGGCCACCCTGGGACGGTCTTGATGAATTGGGGCAATAAGTCTCAGTTCTCCAGATGTATTATGTTCATTTTCAAATTCCACGACCGGCAGAAACTGTATGAAGCCACTTCCTGTCTTTTTAAGGAATCGGTATGTCTCAGCAGCGAAATGAACATTGTAACTATTGACAACGCTCAGGGTATTGAATTCCACACCATGCTTGTGAAGAAACTCTATACCCTTCATTACCCTTGCAAAAGTGGGCCTGCCCGATCTGGTCCTCCGGAAATGGTTGTGGTTGTGTTCTTCACCGTCAATTGAGATCCCAACAAGAAAATTATTATCTTTAAAGAACCGGCACCAGTCATCATCCAGTCTGGTCCCATTGGTCTGGAATGAATTCTCTATCTTCTTGCCGCCTGCATATTTCTTTTGCAGATCCACCGCCTTGCGGTAAAAGTCCAGCCCCATAAGAGTCGGTTCCCCTCCCTGCCAGGTGAATGTAACCACCGGCACCTGATGAGCATCGATGAATTGTCTCGTGAAAATCTCAAGAAGCTCATCACTCATTCTCATCCCCGATCCGGGATTTTTTTCGTATAGTTTGCTCTTCTCCAGGTAATAACAGTAAGTGCAATTCAGATTACATGCAGAACCGGATGGCTTCAGCATTACATGAAAGGCATCGGGCCTTTTCAGCTTAAGTGCATCAGTAAACAGAAGAGTCTGCTTCATGCAGTAAATGTAGAAAAAATTAATATATTTAAGCCTTAACCCTTTCATGTCCAAATTATGAAGAGAAGAAAATTCATCGAAATGGCATCGTTCGGTTCAGCTGCCCTGGCAAGCTCGCTATACTTCCCGGAGTCGTCACAGGAAAGGAAGTTAAAACTGGGACTTATTGGTTCCGGCTGGTACGGAATGGTCGATGCTGTAGCCGCGATTAAAGCAGGAGGCGTTGAGATTGCAGCAGTTTGTGATGTCGACTCAGAGCATCTCTCCTCAAGCGCCCTGGAACTGGAAAAACTTCAGGGCTTCAAGCCACAGACATTCAAGTATTATCCGGAGCTCCTCGATGTGAAAGGTCTTGATGCCGTGATAATCGGCACAATACCTCACTGGCATGCCTTGCAGTTCATTGCAGCTTGTAAGAAGGGTCTGCACATTTACTGCGAGAAACCCCTTGCATACGATATTGCTGAAGGACTTGCAATGGTAAAGGCTGCACGCGAGGCCGGGAATATAGTTCAGATTGGTTTCCAGCGCCGCCAGGCATTATCATATCAGAAAGCCGCGGAGCTGATCAAGGAAGGAAAGATTGGAGACATTCATCAGGTAGTTGCCCAGATCCATTATAATCCTGGTCCACAGGACACAAAGATTCAGGAGCCGCCTGCCTCACTCGACTGGGAGGAGTGGTGCGGACCTGCCCCCAAACTCGATTACCGTCCAAATATCGGCCACAAGTCGTGGAGGCTTGAGAAAGAATACGGCAATGGGCATCTGGTTGACTGGGGGATACATCATATCGACATAATTCGAAAAATGATGGGAGAGGGGATGCCCGACGATATATATGCCACGGGCGGAATTCTGGCTTTAAAAGGTCAGATCACCTCCCCTGATACCCTGAACGTAAAATTCGGATTCAGAAAGGCTCCCGTATTCTGGCAGCACAGGCTCTGGGGCAACGGAGATGTGACAAGGGAATTCAACAACGGGATCTTTTTCTATGGAGACAAGGGAACAATTTTCGTGGAAGACTCAAAAGTGATTGTTTTCCCGACCGGAAGGAACGCCGTAAGGGAGGATATTCCTGTTCCTGCACCACTCATGCAGGAAAATCATGTTGAAAACTTCATAAAAGCCCTGAGGAACAAGGATAAAAGCATTATCAGCTGCACTCCCGAAGATGCTTTCAGGTCAACGGCAACGGTTCAGCTTGCCATGATCTCACTATATACCCAAAGTGTTGTGAGATGGGATGATGAAAAGAAAGAGGTCATTGACAATCCTGAAGCATCCTCAATGCTTTCAAGGAAATACAGGGGTGTTTACAAGCATCCATAGCATGGGCTTTGAAAATAAAAGATACAAATCTTTTAATCAGGAAAGCCTTACCCTTTTAGTATTTTTCCTACTTTTACAAGAAAGCTATCAAAACCCTAACCTTCCCTGCTTAAAGCGGAGAAGGTCTCATACCATTAAAATTAAAAATATATTATGATTAAAAAAACCACCTATTTTCTGATTTCAGGTCTTTCGCTGATTTTTCTCCTTTATTCCTGTGGCGGAGCAAATAAAACAAAACAGCCTGAGCTTGACACACGTACCCTTGAAATAATTAACAAGGGAGGACTTAAGTTCAAGGATCACAACAAGAATGGCAAGCTTGATCCTTACGAAGACTGGCGGCTTACAGCCGAAGAACGCGCGGCCGATCTGGCATCGATGATGACTCTCGAGGAAAAAGCCGGACTGATGCACATCAGCTCCGAACGCAGGTTAGGCCGCGGCGGACCTTTCGGCAACGTCGGTCCCGAACCTGCCGCCGATGCCACTAAGATAATACCCGAGGATCCTTTTCCGGCTTCGATCGATTATGTAAATAACCGGCATCTGCATTTTCTAATTATCCGCGACAATATTCCCGCGTCCGGGCTTGCATCGCGAAACAATAAATATCAGGAACTTGCCGAGCAGACACGACTGGGCATACCGATAGTCTTCACCTCGAACCCGAGGAATCATGCAGGCAACATTGAATTCGGCATTACCGAGGCCAGCGGTCAGTTTTCGCTCTGGCCGGGTACACTCGGTCTTGCTGCTGCCGACGATTCATCCATGATAAGGCAGTTCGCTGAAATCGCCCGCAAGGAATGGAGAGCAAGCGGTATAAGAAAGATATACGGTTACCAGGTAGATGTAGCCACAGAGCCCAGGTGGCGCCGGATCAGCGGCACCTTCGGTGAAAGCCCCGACCTTAGTGCCAGGTACAGCTACGCGCTTGTGCGCGGATTTCAGGGCAAGACAATAAACAATGAATCAGTCGTTCATACAATCAAGCACTTCCCCGGCGACGGTCCTGTTTATCTCGGGCTCGATCCTCATTTCATTGAAGGTCAGTGGGCAGTTTATCCCACTGAAGGCAGTCTTTTCAAATATCACCTTCCTCCCTTTCAGGCCGCGTTCGACGCCGGTGTCAGCTCGCTCATGAGTTATTACAACCGTCCCTACAACGAGATGTCGGTTCCCCAGTACAAGGGTACGCTGTTTGAATCGGTGGCCGGAGCCTACAACAAGGGCATCATTGGTGATCTTGCAAGGGAACTGGGATTCCTGGGATATGTGAATACCGACAGCGGAATTCTCAGCAATACCGCCTGGGGAGTAGCAGACCTGTCGCTTGAAGAGCGTTATGCCAAAGCTGTAAAAGCAGGTTCGGCAATCTTCTCCGACTATAATGATCCAAAGGGTCTGATCAATGCCGTAAAAAACGGTTTGCTTACCGAGGAAGAACTGATTCCGGCAGTGGAAGCATTGCTGAAGGAGATCTTCGCTCTTGGATTGTTTGAAAATCCCTATGTGGATCCGGAAGAAGCACAGAGAGTTGCCAGAGATCCGGCATCGCAGGCACTGGCTGATGAAGCTCACAGAAAATCGGTGGTACTTCTCCGCAACTCAGGTATTCTTCCTCTTGCAGAAAACAAGAAGGTATACATTGAAATTTTCAATGGTAACAGAAGCGAAGCAACAACTGCAGCTTTCAGGGAACTGGTCGGAAAATCTGTTCAGGTGGTCGACAAACCCACGGAAGCCGATGCTGCACTGATATGGGTTATGCCATCCACCTTCCAGATATCTGCCGAAAAGGGCATGTCAATATGCCTTAACAAGGATACCGGGATTGATGTTGCAAAAATCAGGTCGATCGAATCAAAAGTACCTACAATTCTCATTATCAACCTGGTAAATCCATGGGTTATAAATGAAATAGAGCCTCAGGCATCGGCAGTTCTGGCAACCTTCGGCATAAAGGGCGAAGCACTTCTGGATGTTGTTTACGGTCGCTTCAATCCAGTCGGGAAACTGCCTCTCACGATACCAAAGGATCAGGAAGCAGTTGAGAAAAACGCATCTGATGTACCGGGCTATGCTGAAGATTTTGATTATGCCTACACCAATTCCGATGGCAACAAATACGTATTCGGCTTTGGAATAAACTATTAAGATAATAAAAAAAACAGAGTATTTCAAGATGCGGCAGGAAAAACCTGCCGCATCTTTCATTTTTTATGAAGTTCCAGTGTCGGGAAGGATTCCAGATGACGGATCCTATTTACCAATGCAAAAATTTTTGAAAATAGTCCCAAGTATCTCATCTGATGTGATTTCGCCGGTAATTTCTCCAAGGTAATGAATTGCCTGGCGTATATCCATGGCGATAAGGTCTTCCGGCAATTGGTTTTCAAGGTTATCTATCACCCTGCCAAGGCTTTCCGAAACTTGTTTCAGGGCATTGGAATACCTTACATTGGTCACGATTACATCTTCATTTTCAATACGGTCAAGCCCAGCGAAGATGCCTAATTTCTCCCTTAGCTCATCAAGTCCCGTATGATCCTTTGCTGAAATGAAAAGCAGCGATTCGTTGTTTTCAAGTATAATATTTCTCTTAAAATTTTCTATAACAGTCTCAAGGGCTAAGTCAATTTTGTTTATCAGGATAACAAGTTTCCTGTCCGATCCACTGATCATCTCCCGTAGCACGGAAGCCCTCTCATTCACATCTTCAGGACGGTCAGCAATATCATCTACCATTAGCACCACTGCCGCCTGCAATATTTTTTCCTTTGTTTTTTGAATTCCAAGGGTTTCAATAAGATCCGAGGTTTCCCTCAGTCCTGCAGTATCTATGAACCTGTATTCGATGCCATTAATGACTATTGTATCTTCAATAACATCCCTTGTAGTTCCGGGCAGTTCGGAGACTATTGCACGTTCCTCGTTCAGAAGGGCATTCAGCAGGGTTGATTTCCCTGAATTCGGTTTTCCGGCAATTGCTACCGGAATTCCGTTCTTAATGGCATTTCCGATCCTGAATGAATCAGCCATACGATCAGCCATTTCCTTTACCCTGACAACTATTGACATCAGCTCCTTCCGATCGGCGAATTCAAGGTCCTCCTCGCCAAAGTCCAGCTCAAGTTCAATGAGTGATGCAAACTTCAGAAGTTCTTCCCTAAGGACTCTGATCTCAGCTGAAAATCCTCCCCTCATCTGATTAAGGGCAATCCGGTGGGTGAACCTGGTGCCTGAAGCTACAAGATCAGCCACCGCTTCAGCCTGCGAGAGGTCCATTTTTCCATTAATAAAAGCCCTTCTGGTGAATTCTCCGGGAGCAGCTGCAACAGCGCCTTCGGCGATAAGTGCTTCAAGAATCCTTGAAACGATATAAGTGGAAGCATGACATGAGATCTCGACAGAATTCTCTCCGGTATACGAATGAGGAGACCTGAATTTACTCACAATCACCTCATCAATTAACTCGCTTCCGCTCCTTATCTCACCATGGATCAGGCGATACCCCGTTATTTCCCTGAATTTTAAATTCTTGTCTGTAGGGAAGAAAATCTTTTCACAGATATCAAAGCTACGCTTACCGCTTACCCGAATCACCGATATAGCACCGCCCCTCGCTGTTGCCGGGGCACATATAGTCTCCTCGCTTCTTACCATTGCTTCTGTTCTTACAGCCGCAAAGATAATGAGTTAGATCCCGGCCGGCAACACCATTACTTAAATTAAGCAGCTATTGTTGCAGGTTTTGAAGAGTAAACACCGAGTCGTCAACTTTTCCGCCTTCAACTATGTTGTTAAAAAGAATTTCTGATTTCCGGCCCGACTTCAGGTTGCTGGCCACCATGTTTTTAATCATGTACCGGCCATCCTTCATCGGGAATGTAGCTTTTGTCTCTATAACCTTGAACAGCTCATTGTCAAAGTTATAGAACTCCATCTTCATTACCTCGTACTTATTCTTTGATATATAACTGACTTTCTTCGAAAAGCCGTATTCATCGGCCTTATCATCGTTAACCGGAATACTTTCGATCTTCCACTGGTTACCGGAGGACTGATCGCCAACAAAGCTATGTTTGAAATCCGCGATAGTGGGAGAGGTCATATCTGAATTTGAGAACTCAGAGCTCATGAAGCTTTTACCCTTTTCGGAGCTTACAATTCGCCTTGTTTTCTTCAGTGCCGGCAGATAGATCCACATCTCGTCGGTAGCATCCTTGTGATCGACTATGAGCATTGCAGTACCTCTGACATCTGCCGGTTCAAGAAATCTGACAAGCCTTTTCTCAAGACCTCCGGAATAGCTTTTCGTTGTCATTGAGACGGTTCTGTTTCTCTCGGAACCGTTTTTTTCCGTTATTGTAAGTTTCAATGTTGCACTCAACGAAGAAGCAATGCTAAGTTCACGGCTTTTGTTCATTACTTCAACCGCATTGGGCTGCTGTGCTGCTACCGTCACCAGAGGCAGAAGCAGGATCAATAATATTGACATCTTTTTCATATTCGTATTCATTTATATTACTTATTCACTGTTTATTGGTTTTAAATCCTATAAAAGCCGGTTTGAATTTTAAAAGAATTGCAGGAATGATCAACAGGGCTCCGATAAGGCACGATCCTATGCTTATCAGTACCAGGTAACCGAAAAACCTGATAGATGTGAATCCGGATATAATCAGGGCGCTGAATCCTGCCATAACACTAAGAGCATTGATAATAATGCTTCTGCCTATTGTACGCATTGCAGTTCTTGTTGCATCTGGCCACGACAGGCCCGAATTGATCTGCAGATTAAAATTCCAGACATACTGAATGGTAAAATCAACTCCCACTCCGATCATTATTGAAGAAAGCAGGGCGGTTGCAGCATCCAGGGGTATTCCCGAAAAGCCCATAAAACCGAAAAGGATCACTATTGATGCCAGCAATGGAATGGAGCCTATCATTCCGCCCTTTAAAGACCTGAATACCAGGGCCAGAAGCAGAAGAACAGTAAGCACGGCAAACACAAGGGAAGAGATTTGGCCGCGGATTATCGATTCGGAGAAATCCGACATGATGAGGGCGTAGCCGCCAATGCTGACTGTGGCATCCATATCTTTCGCGAGTTCTGCAATCCTGGCATTGACAGGATTGACATGCTTGTTGTCGGGTTTGGAAAAACGAACCAGCACATGGGCCTTCATGTAATCCGGATCTGCCAGCTGACGGAAGTCTTCCGGATCACCGCTCATGCTGTACAATTCAAACATCTGTGCAATTGCCTCGCGGCTGTCGGGTATCCGGTCATAACCATCTTCACCTTTCACAAAAATAGCCTTGCTCATCTCCCTTACAACCCGCGATATGCTGAAGACATTTCCCACACCTTCCATACTTTCTATTTCATTTGTCATCCTGTCAATGTCCGTCATCAATACGGGATCCTTAATGTCACCCTCAATCATCACCGAAATAGTCTGAGATCCTCCGAATTTTTTATTGATCACCTCCGATGCCAGCTTAACCGGATGATTCGATGAGAAGTAGTTCTCCATGTTGGTGTCAATACGGATGAGAAATATGCCCGCGGCAAATATCAGAATGACTGCAAGCGCGATGGCCAGTACCCTTCCGGGGCGACGGATAATAATATCCGACAGGGCTGTAAGCAATCTGTCGAAGAATCTGGTCTCCGAATTTCTTTTTTTCTTTGGAACCAGCCGTGTACTGTTGACTGAGATCAGCGAAGGTATAAGCAGGAGGCTCATCAACAAAGCCATCGAAACACCGGATGCCGCCAGAACACCTACTTGTCTGGCCGGTATTATGGAATGTGCAAGCAATCCCAGGATACCTGCAACAGTTGTGAGGCCGCTGAACAGGATGGGCATGTTAAGTGACTTCAGCAAACTGTCAAGCAATTCTCTCACGGAAAGGTCCGGATTATAAAATTTGAGTTCCTGAAACCTGGCTACAAGGTATATACCATAGTTATTGGCAACCCCTATGAGAATGACCGGCACGAGAACCGTAATGATCGACATTTTCCATCCCGTAAGCGGAACAAGGGCCATGCTGAAAGCCGTTGTGATAAAGACAACGCTGAATGGCATAAACACGCTCCGCCAGTTTCCAAGGTTAAGTCTCAGCATAATAAGCATTATCAGCATTGCTGCCGGGACAAGTATTATCGCATCTTTCCTGACATCGTTCAAAAGGCTTTTCCTGATATATGGCAGGCCTCCCTTCATCACTTCAGCCTTTCCCGGCAGGGCATTGACAATTGAATCAATCCTGTCCGTTGTTATATTTTCCTCAATTGTCCCGGTTATAGTGGCAGTCACCGAGGCAGCCGTCATGTCGGAAGAAAACACGATGTCGCATGCAAAGTCATTTGCCAGAATATCATCCCGGAGACTGTTCCGGCTTTCTTCATCCGTGGGGATATCACCGATAAGCGGCTTAACAACCATCATACCCTCCTCACTGCTTATACTGCTCACGGTGAATGGAGACATCCTGCTGCCAACTCCGCCAAGCTTCGAAATACCCCTGTCAATCTCTTTTATGCGCCTTAGATTGTCCTGATCCAGTATACTGCTGTCAGAGAAAAGGATCATGACCATATCCTGGGTTCCGAACTCTTCTTCAATCCTGTCGGTCTGTACCCGTGAATCAATGGATCTCGGGATATAGTTTCTGATATCCGGATCCACTTTCGTCCGGGGAATTAACAAAAGAGAACCAATACCTATCAGTGCACATATTGTTATTATAATATACCTGAATTTTAAAATAAAGCCTGTCATATCAAAAATCAACCCTTAATGAGACATAAGCCCCGTTCATAAAATCATTTATTATATCATAGAGCGAACCCTTTTTACCGGAATAGATCTCAGCACCGACCGTCAGTGTAAGTCCGTCAGACGGCTTCACACGTACTTCAGGCATAATAAGCAGATCGCATGATGTGAAGTTGCATAGCGTTGTGACTGATGGAAGAAGTTTTCCATATAGTAATTCCGCTTCAATACGCAGGCCCGCGGAATGGTAGTATTCATGCAGCTGATTATTGTACAACCTGTTAAAAGCTCCTACCTGTTGCTTTATATATGTCTCCGGATCAAATCCGGGAACAAGGAGCAGGGGTGCTAAAGCTGCCAGATCCATTTGGGTTCCCAGAATAGGTTCCGCTGTTGAAGGAAAGAAATCGAGCACACGTTTTCCGCTGTATTCACCGGTGAATCTCCATATTCCCGATGACCAGTCGGCTCCCAATACCCAATCCAGTTCAGCGAATGGGACATATTCCTTCTGATCCGGAGAAAGAAGCGGCCTGGACCATGCCAGTTCGCCTCTCAGCCCAAACGGCCCTGCAATCGTCTCAAAATCAGCTCCAAGCACCTGATTACGGTATGGCTTAACCGATAATCCGATATCAATCACCGGAATAACATGTTCGAGTTCAAGGATGAATCTGGTAAGCGCTATTCCAGGCATGGGGTTATAACCGTCGAACCATGAAACTGAAAAATCGATAAATCGCGGATGAAAATCCGCCTTCAGCGCGTATGTTGACATATTGCCCCGGGTAAGCAGTGGAGGCAGTTGTTCAATTGTTACAAATGCCGGAAGTGGAATGGGATCAATTATAAGTACCGACGGCCGGTAGTAGGGAATGTATACAGCTTCAAGATTGACGGATTGCCATGGAAATACTTTGGCAGAAACCAGAAGGTTTCCCATATCCATGTCTTCCCTGTCGGGCGATCGCATAAGGGTGTTAACAGGCGACAAACGGTTTATAGGGCTGGTAAAGTCGCCGCGTCCCCATTTAATGATTCGCTGGCCTGCCGAAACATTCCATTTTGAGCCGTTCATCTGAACCCAGGCCTCACGGATATCCAGGTTGCTGACCGGCTTGCCGAATTCTGAACCATACCTGAACCTGAGGTCTGTAAAAGCTTTGAAATTATTTCCCCCGCTTGTTTCAAGCTTAATCCCGAAATCTGAAAATGCAGTCGGAACATGTAGCTTGTCGTCGCTGTCGGTCCAGGTATATAAACCGCCCCGCACAAATCCTCCGAACACCACACGCGAAGTCAAATCATCGCCGCTACCTGCATTGATCGCATTTTGTCCGTTTACCGTGAAAAAAAATGATAAAAACAGAACTGCTAAAACGCCTTTGATCTTCATAATTCTTTTTTCCACAAAAGAACTGCAAGACAAGACTCCTGTCGTTCCATCCGCTCGATCCGGACATCCGGATGATGGATTAATGGTGCGTCCCGCTATGCCCGCACCTCATTATTCTGTTATTCCGGCTAAATTTTCCCTGTATTTGCTGGGGGTTTGGCCTGTCTGGCTTTTGAAGAATGAATTGAATGTGGATTTTGAATTGAAGCCCGAATCGAAGGCAATGGCCAGAATTGTATAGTGGTCGTACCTGGAATCACTGAACCTTTCGATTACCTCCCGGGTCCTGTACTCATTTATGAACGTGAAGAAGTTCTTTCCATAGATCTCATTCAGTACCTGTGTGATATGATGCCGCGAAATCCCGGTCTTCAGGCTGAGATCGTGTATCGTGAGATTTCCGTCGAGATAAGGTTTTTCGGATTCCATATAATCCAGAAGTATGGTAAGGTATTCTTCAGCCTGTTCATCCTTAAGTCCGCTCCTGCTATACTTTTCAGCTTCCCTTTTTTCTCCGTTCCTCTCATTGTGAAGTACCTCTCCGAATATTACAGGCTGCTTAATGCCGTAGAAACTGTATACCATCGAGAATAGAGCTATGAAAGCGAAAACGACAAAATAGGGGTCAAACGGAATATAGTTACCGAGGATTTTCAGTCCGCCGAGAATGAACACTATGATATATACTACATAAAAACTGATAGCAAGTACCTTAAGCCAGTTCAGGGTAATCCGCTGTGAAGTGAATGAAGTAAGGTCCATAAGATTCGACTGGTGCTTATTTATCTTTATGAACGACAGAATACTGTATGTTGTAATTGAAAGAAAAAATGAAACCGAGTAAACCATTCTAAGGGGCATGAGCTTATCAGGTTCAAAGAAACCCCTCAGGTCACGGACTAGGGGTTCTGACCTGAACACAACAGAGACAGTAAAAAAAACAACAAACGGAACAAAATGAATTAGTTCGACAGGATTGAACTTTCTGCCGGGGGTGGTCATGAAACTTATGTAGAGATATAGAAGAGGCCCGTAAGTAAATGTAATGAACGGAAACGAATACATTTCGATTACTTTGCTGTTCAGGAGGGCAAAGATCATCTCGATACATATCATGAATAACCATGCAGCCATGACACGATTTGCCGTCGTGGTGGGCTTCTTCGTTGCTATGAGCAACCCTGCAAAAAAAGATTGAGTTGTACCTATATATAAAACAGGCTCGATATTAACCATTTTACATGAAGTTAGAATTAGAGGTATTCATTGCCTCGTCTTCCTGATTCTTTTCAAATATAACCAAATTGAATCAATAAAATCCTTTATATTTGGATTTATGCTTGGCCCGGACTCTTTGCCGGCTTAGTTATATCACAATATATCAGGTCTTTATGAGTATTCTTGTAAATAAGGATTCCAGGGTTCTGGTTCAGGGAATTACCGGTATTGAAGGCACTTTCCATACCGCCCAGATGATGGGTTACGGAACCATAGTCACAGGAGGGGTCACTCCGGGAAAAGGAGGGACAATCCATCTCGGGCTTCCTGTCTTTAATACGGTAAAAGAGGCCAGGGAGCAAACCGGTGCAAATGTATCGATCATCTTTGTACCTCCCCAGGCTGCCGGAGATGCCATCATGGAGTCAGCCGCAGCCGGAATAGAACTTATAGTTGCAATAACCGAGGGTATCCCTGTCTCCGATATGGTCAGGGCAAAAGAATACATCAGACCGTTCGGATGCCGATTGATCGGACCAAACTGCCCGGGAGTAATCACCCCGGGAGAGGCCAAGGTTGGAATCATGCCCGGCTTTATCCACAAAAAGGGGCATGTCGGGCTCATCTCAAGATCAGGTACACTGGCCTATGAGGCGATCGACCAGATTAGCCGCATGGGCATAGGCCAGTCGACAAGCCTTGGAATAGGCGGCGATCCCGTTATAGGCACGTCGATCCTCGATGCGGTGAAGCTGATGATGGATGATGATGATACCCATGCAATTGTTATAATTGGTGAAATCGGCGGAACCATGGAAAACGATGCGGCTGAATGGATAAGGGACAATGGAAACAAGCCCGTTGCGGCCTTTATAGCCGGGCAGACTGCCCCGAAGGGAAGGAGGATGGGCCACGCCGGAGCCATAATAGGAGGGAAGGCTGATACGGCTGCCTCAAAGATCAGTATTATGAAGGAATGCGGCATTCATGTGATTGAATCGCCTGCCGACATCGGTGAAACAGTTGCAGGGATTGTAATATAAAGGCTAAATACTCTGTTTCTTATTTTCCTATATTTGCAGTGACTTTTTTAACGGAATACCCCGAAGCGGGGTCAAAATTATATTATGATGAAACTACTTGAAGGAAAAACAGCACTGATAACCGGTGCCTCAAGGGGAATAGGAAAAACGATTGCTCTCAGGTTTGCCCTCGAGGGAGCATCGATCGCCATTACCAACATTGTTGAAGACGAAGAATTCCTTAATACAATAGAGGAAATCAGGGCACATAATGTAACCGTGAGAGGATACGTCTCCAACGCGGCTGACTTTGCTGATTCGCAAAAAGTGATTGAACAGATAGTCAAAGATTTCGGCAGAATTGATATTCTGGTTAACAATGCAGGTATCACAAGGGACAACCTGTTGATGAGAATGACCGAAGACCAGTGGGACCTCGTGCTAAACGTCAACCTCAAATCGGTTTTCAATGTCACAAAGGCAGTTTTGCAAACCATGATCAGGCAGAAGAGCGGGTCCATTGTAAACATGAGTTCAGTCGTGGGAGTGTCGGGCAACGCCGGACAGAGCAACTACTCGGCATCCAAGGCAGGAATGATAGGTTTTACAAAAAGCATCGCGAAGGAAGTCGGATCCAGAAATATAAGATGCAATGCAATTGCCCCGGGATTCATCATTACAGAAATGACCGAGAAGCTTCCCCCTGATATTAAAGCCGAGTGGATTGGCAAGATCCCTCTTCGCAGGGGAGGAACGCCCGAAGATGTTGCGAATACCGCACTTTACCTGGCCTCCGACCTGTCGTCGTACGTGAGTGGACAGACAATTCATGTGTGCGGTGGCATGTTAACATAAGACATATATAAAGAATTAAAAAAAAGATTATATTTGCTGAACCGCAGGGCGCCTATCCTTATAGCACGAGGAAATGCAGCGAGACATATTTATTCCACACTTATTTTAAACAGGTGCCCTGCTTCTTTTATATGTAACAGTCTGATCCTGAATGTGTAATTACGTCCTCCTCCTGTTCATTCTGATCCCTGTTGCCGGATATCTGCTCCAAAGATACCTCGAAGGTCTCAATATCAGAATGTGGTCAGACAAGCTTCCTGAAAAGCTTATAGGGATATGTGATGAAAAAGAATATCACAGAACGCAACATTATTACAGGGAAAATCTCAGGCTTTCGGTCTGGTCATCCACACTGAACCTTACAGTAATCATAATTATGCTGGCCACCGGCGGTTTTGCCCTGGTCGACAACATTGCAAGATCGTTGAGCGGAAACAATGTCGTTATAGCGCTGATTTTCATGGGAATCATTGGGATTGCATCGGAGCTGATAAACCTGCCATTCGCATGGTACGACACTTTTGTGATTGAAAAGAAATTCGGCTTCAATACAATGACGAAACGCACTTTTATAACCGACCACTTAAAAGCATGGTTCATATCCCTTCTGATCGGCATCCCTGTGCTGGCAATAGTCACATGGTTATATTACAGGATGGACAAGGGATTCTGGATCTATGCCTGGCTTCTGGTAACAGCCTTCACAGTGTTTATAAACTTCTTCTATTCTGAGCTTATCGTACCGCTTTTCAACAAGCAGACGCCCCTTGTCGAGAGTCCGCTCAGGACAAAGATCGAGGAATTTGCTGCAAGGACAGGATTCAGGCTGAAGAACATTTTCATTATCGACGGATCGAAGAGAAGCACCAAGGCCAATGCCTATTTTTCGGGCTTTGGCTCAAAAAAGCGGATAGTGCTTTACGACACCCTGTTGAAGGAAATGAGTGACGAAGAAATAGTAGCAGTTCTTGCTCATGAAATAGGCCACTACAGGAAAAAACATGTAATCAGAAACATTATCTCATCGGTTCTCCTGACCGGACTGATGCTTTTTCTCTTTTCCAGGATAGCCGGAAATCCTGTTCTGGCATCTGCCCTCGGCGCAGATGTCCCAAGCTTTCACATCGGACTCATAACATTTGGCATATTATACAGTCCGCTTTCACTTATGATAGGGCTTTTTTCAAACTACATCTCAAGGAAGAATGAGTTTGATGCAGACCGATTTGTAAAGGAGAATTATGATGCGGGCAAGCTGGCATCCGCCCTTAAAATATTATCCGTCAAAAATTTGTCAAACATGAATCCGCATCCGGCATACGTCTTCTTTCATTATTCTCATCCGCCTCTTCTGGCAAGGCTCGAAAAATTGGAATGATTTTTTATATTTGCAAGGTTTTGCCACCTTAGCTCAGCTGGTAGAGCAGCTCATTCGTAATGAGCAGGTCCGGGGTTCGAGTCCCCGAGGTGGCTCACAAAGGTTCTGGAATAATGCGGGAATAGCTCAGTTGGCAGAGCATCAGCTTCCCAAGCTGAGGGTCGGGGGTTCGAATCCCCTTTCCCGCTCAAATAACATGCACAGGTATATATGATTTCTGCAGGGACAAGGCATGCCATGTTCCTGCAGTTTCCAATATACCCTTATGATCTTGCCTGAAAATCAAATGAAAGCTGAAATAATAACAATAGGGGACGAATTGCTGATAGGGCAGACAATTGACACTAATTCGGCATGGATGGGGCAGGTTCTGAGCAGTCTGGGATTTGACATAATCCGAAAAACAGCTGTACACGATAAAAGGGAGGACATCATCGGCATACTTTCCGATTCATCTTCGCGCTCCGACCTGGTTCTTATCACGGGAGGGCTCGGTCCCACAAGCGACGATATAACCAAACAGACCCTTTGTGAATACTTTAACACCAGGCTGATCGTCGACAAGCTCGTCCTTGAAATGGTTGAATCGATGATGGCCAAAAGGGGCTTCCCGATGAATGAAAACAACAGGAAACAGGCAGAAGTACCGGAATCCTGCAAGGTACTGACCAATGCCGCGGGAACAGCCCCGGGTATGTGGTTTGAAAAGGACGGTAAGGTGTTTGTATCATTGCCCGGAGTTCCCCACGAGATGAGATATATTATGACCAGCCATGTGATTCCTGAATTAAGAACCAGGTTCACGTCTCAAGTCATCATACATAAGAATATCATGACTTTCGGGACCCCCGAAGCAAGACTGGCTGAAATACTCACAGGATTTGAAGCGGGACTGCCGGAATGCATCAGGCTTGCCTACCTTCCGGCTGCCGGTATTATCAAACTCCGGCTCACGGCCACCGGAAGCGACAGGAAAGTTATTGAACAAGCCATGGATGAACAGCTGAAAAAACTGTATGAGACAATTCCTCAATACATTTATGGCGAGGATGAAGAGACACTTGAAATGGCTGTGGGAAGGCTGTTGAGAGAAAAAAATCTTACTCTCTGCACCGCGGAGAGCTGTACGGGAGGAAAAATTGCTCAGCTGATTACCTCCGTGCCCGGCTGTTCCGATTATTACAGAGGCAGTGTTGTTGCATATTCGAATGATATCAAGACAGGCATTCTCGGAGTTGATCCGGTATTGATTGAAAAGAATGGCGCTGTCAGCGAAGAAATTGCAAAAGCGATGGCCGAAGGTGCCCGACGGATCATGAAAACCGATTTTGCTCTTGCAACAACCGGAATCGCAGGACCGGCAGGAGGTTCAGAACTAAAGCCGGTTGGAACATTATGGATAGCCATCTCCGGCAGATCGGGATGTGCAGCGGAAAGACATGTTTTTACAAGCGACAGAGCCACAAACATTACCAGATTTGCATTTGTCGCCCTGAATCGCCTGAGGTTACAGATTATCAGCGAATAGGACTTATTTTTAATGCATGTTGAAAAATATTGAAGCAAATATTTGGTTAATCAGATAAATATCACGTATTTTGCGCTTCGTTTTTAAAAGACGTAAAACAAGAGATAAAACAGGTATCGATGGCAAAGATTTGTCAGGTCACAGGAAAGAAAGCGATAGTAGGCAACAATGTATCGCATTCAAAGAGAAGGACTAAGAGGAAATTCTACCCTAATCTTTTTGTAAAGAAGTATTATCTTCCGGAGGAAGAAAGGTGGATCACTCTTAAGGTTTCTGCATCCGGAATCCGCACGATAAATAAGAAAGGCCTTTCGGCGGTTCTGAAGGAAGCAAAGGAAAAAGGTCATATTGTGAATTATTAAAATAATATCAGGCAATGGCAAAGAAGGCAAAGGGTAACAGGCAGCAGATCATTCTTGAATGCACTGAGCAGAAAGAGAGCGGTCTGCCGGGTATGTCACGCTATATTACCACAAAGAACAGGAAAAATACTCCCGACCGTCTTGAAAGAAAGAAATACAATCCTATCCTCAAGAAAGTTACAGTTCACAGAGAAATCAAGTAAAAGTATAAAGCCATGGCAAAGAAAGTAGTAGCAACGCTGAAAGCCGGAAAAGGCAAGTCGTTCACCAAATGCATCAAGATGACCAGGTCGGAAAAAACCGGCTCATATCAGTTCAGGGAAGAGATCGTTCATAACGATAATATCAAGGAATTCTTCGAGAATAAATAATACAATCGTTTTCAGTCTTATATCAAAAGCTTTCTTCGCATTGAAGAAAGCTTTTTTTATATTTGTCATTCAATAAATCAATAATTTATGGCATGGTTTGGCTTTGGTAGCAAGGAGAACAAGGAGGTACTGAACAAAGGGCTTGAAAAGACAAAGGAGAATGTTTTTACCAGATTGTCAAGGGCTGTTGTCGGTAAATCGAAAGTTGACGATGAGGTTCTTGACAACCTTGAGGAAGCCCTGGTTTCATCCGATGTCGGTGTTGCAACCACCCTCAGGATAATCGAAAGGATAGAAGCAAGGGCGGCAAGGGATAAATATCTTAACACTGCAGAACTTAACAGGATATTAAGGGAAGAGATAGCAGCCCTTCTGGACAGCAACAAAACCGGACCGGCTTTCGATTTTTCGTCTCCGCTCCCCGGACCTCCCTATGTTATAATGGTTGTGGGGGTTAACGGTTCGGGCAAGACCACCACGATTGCGAAGCTGGCTTATCAGTTTAAAACAGCCGGCAAAAAGGTTCTGCTTGGAGCTGCCGATACTTTCAGGGCTGCCGCTATCGACCAGCTTCAGATATGGGCCGACAGGGCCGGTGTTGATATTGTAAAACAAAAGATGGGATCCGATCCGGCTTCGGTTGCTTTCGATTCAGTAAAATCGGCTGTCGCCGGTAATTACGATGTTGTTATTATCGATACTGCCGGAAGGCTTCACAACAAGAAAAACCTGATGGCAGAACTGTCGAAAATAAAAAGGGTTATGGAAAAAGTAGTTCCGGAAGCACCCCAGGAGGTACTCCTTGTACTGGATGGTTCGACCGGACAGAATGCATTTGAACAGGCGAAACAGTTTACAGCGGCCACCAGCGTAACGGCACTTGCAATAACAAAACTCGACGGCACTGCGAAGGGCGGTGTTGTAATAGGCATTTCTGACCAGTTCGGCATTCCCGTCAAATACATTGGTCTGGGGGAAAAAATGACCGACCTTCAGATATTCAACCCATTGGAATTCGTTGATTCCCTCTTTTCACAGGAAACAGAAAAGTGAAACCAGCACTACCCGGTTTGCAGAAAGGCAACAGGCTCATCAACATTGTAACACTCGGTTGTTCAAAAAATACCGTCGACTCCGAGAAACTTCTCCGGCAGATTAAGGCGGCCGGTTATTCAGTAGCTTACGATCCCATGGCTGAAAATGCCGATACTGTCATTATAAACACCTGCGGTTTCATTAACGATGCCAAAGAAGAAAGCATCGATACAATACTAAGGTTTGTAAAGGCCGGCAGGGAAGGCCGGATTAGAAAACTCTACGTCATGGGCTGCCTTTCGGAACGTTACCGCGATGAGCTGATAAAGGAAATTCCGGAAGTCGACAGGTATTTCGGGGTAAACAGTATGCGGGAAATCCTTGATGAACTGGAAACGAAAACACGTCCTGAGCTGCTTTCCGACCGTGTGCTTACCGGACCTTCCCACTATGCATACCTGAAGGTATCTGAAGGATGTGACAGGAAATGTGCATTTTGCGCGATACCGCTTATCAGGGGAAAACACGTATCCCGGAAAATGGAGGATATAATCGGTGAGGCGGAGATACTTGCCCGTCAAGGTGTCAGGGAACTGATACTTATTGCCCAGGACCTGAGTTATTACGGGCTCGACCTCTACGGAAAAAGGGAACTGCCCCGTCTGCTGTCCGGATTGCTTTCCATTGATGCCTTCGAATGGATAAGGCTTCATTACCTCTACCCGGCAGGATTTCCAAAGCCGCTTATCAGCCTGATGAGGGACAATCCGAAGATCTGCAGTTACATTGACATTCCCATTCAGCATATTTCCGGCAGGATGCTGAAGATCATGAAGCGTTCGCACGATGCTGCTGCAACACGCGATCTTCTGCACGGGATACGGCGCGATTACCCTGAAGCTGCCGTGAGAACAACACTTATAGCAGGACATCCCGGGGAGACAGAAGCAGACTATTTGGAACTCAGGGACTTTGTTTCGGAATACAGGTTCGACCGGCTCGGGGTATTTGCATACAGCCATGAGGAAGGAACATGGTCGGGCGATAAGTACCCTGATGACGTTCCTGATGACATAAAGGAATCGAGGGTATCCGAACTCATGGCCATACAGCAGTCGATCTCAGCTGAACTCAACGAAAGCAAAACAGGCCGGGTGCTTAAAACCGTGATCGACAGGAGGGAGGGCGCCTACTATGTTGGCAGAACCGAATACGACAGTCCCGAGGTGGACAATGAAGTCCTCATCAGCAGCGAAAAGAAATTGATTCCCGACAGTTTTTACCGGATACTCATCACCGGGGCTGCCGAATTTGACCTTTTTGGTACTCCGGCAGAAGACTCCCTTTAGAAACTTCTATTCTGCAGAAGGCAGTTCAGTTTCCTTCTTCTTCTTTATCTTTATCTTGATCTCCTCTTTGGCGGAACTGAATGCGACGTTGATTGTATCACCCTCCTGCAGCTCCGATTTAATAAGTACTTCAGCCATAGGATCTTCAAGATATTTCTGGATTGCTCGTTTTAGGGGCCTGGCACCATAGTTTGCATCAAATCCGCGTTCAGCAATATAATCATGAGCTGCACTTGAGATCTTTAGCTGGTAGCCGAGCGACTTCACCCTTTCGTACAGTCCTTTCAGCTCTATATCGATGATCTTGTTGATCTCTTCCTTTCCGAGAGAGTTGAACATGATAACGTCATCAATCCTGTTGAGAAACTCGGGAGCAAAGGTTTTCTGCAAGGCTTTCTGAAGGATACTCTTGGCTTGTTCATCGCGTGTTGCCTTCCTTGCTGCCGTATCGAAGCCTATTCCATGGCCGAATTCAGCCAGCTGGCGTGTCCCGATGTTTGAGGTAAGTATGACAATGGTATTGCGGAAATCGACTCTACGTCCCAGACTGTCAGTCAGCTGACCTTCATCGAGTACCTGGAGCAGTATATGGAATACATCGGGATGGGCTTTTTCAATCTCATCCAGAAGCACTACTGAATAGGGTTTTCTTCTAACTTTTTCAGTAAGCTGTCCGCCTTCTTCGTAACCCACGTATCCGGGAGGTGCTCCAACAAGCCTCGACACGGAAAATTTCTCCATGTATTCGCTCATGTCGACCCTGATAAGATTATCGGTGGTGTCGAAAAGGAATTTTGCCAGCACCTTAGCAAGCTGAGTCTTTCCAACACCCGTGGGACCCAGGAAGATAAAAGTGCCGATAGGCTTGTTAGGGTCCTTCAGGCCGGCCCTGTTGCGCTGAATCGACTTGACAACCTTTGCAATTGCCTCATCCTGGCCTATTACACTTCCGCTGAGTTCATCCGCCATCTTGAGCAGGCGGGTACCTTCTGTCTGTGCGATACGCTGCACCGGGACACCTGTCATCATGGCAACAACCTCTGCCACCTTTTCAGCATCAACGGTTTCGCGGTTCATTGCAAGTTCCTTTTCCCACCTTTTCTTTTCCTGATCTATCATGTCGAGCAGGTCCTTCTCCCTGTCGCGGAAACTGGCAGCCTTCTCAAAATTCTGGTTCTTCACCGCCATCATTTTCTCCTTCTTCGTATCCTCGAACTGTTTCTCGAGCGAAAGAATCTTTTCCGGAACAATGATGTTTGAAATATGAACGCGTGAACCTGATTCGTCGAGGGCATCAATGGCCTTATCGGGGAGATGACGGTCGGATATATACCTGTTTGTCAGTTTGACACATGCGTCGATGGCATCATCGGTATAAATGACGTTATGGTGTTCTTCGTATCTCTCCTTGATATTATGAAGGATATGGATGGTCTCATCGATTGACGTCGGTTCAACCATTACTTTCTGGAATCTTCTCTCAAGTGCCCCGTCCTTTTCGATATGCTGCCGGTATTCATCGAGTGTGGTTGCCCCGATGCACTGTATCTCACCGCGAGCAAGTGCCGGTTTGAGCATATTGGCGGCATCAAGTGAACCGCTTGCACCTCCGGCTCCGACTATAGTATGTATCTCGTCAATAAAAAGAATGATGTTATCGTTCTTCGAGAGTTCATTAAGAATGGCTTTCATTCTCTCCTCGAACTGTCCGCGGTATTTCGTCCCAGCCACAATAGAAGCCAGGTCGAGAGCCACAACCCGTTTATTGAACAGCACCCTCGAGACATTCTTTTTAATTATCCTGAGTGCCAGACCTTCTGCAATGGCTGATTTTCCAACGCCGGGTTCCCCGATAAGTACCGGATTGTTTTTCTTTCTGCGGGAAAGAATCTGAGCAAGCCTTTCTATTTCCCTTTCCCGACCTACAACAGGATCGAGCCTGCCTTCCTCGGCAGCTTTTGTAAGGTCGATCCCGAAATTATCGAGTACCGGGGTATCGGATGAAGGTTTCGAAGATGACATTTGCTGGCTTCTTCCGGCACCGCCTCCTCCGAACGACGGACCTTCATCGTCCTCTTCACGGGGGAAATCGGCTTTAGCGCTTGGCAAGCCGGCTTCCACCACTCTTCTAACCGCTTGATAGTCAACGTCCAGTTCGGAGAGAAACCTTGTAACCAGTGCATTTTCATCCTTAAGGATAGCAAGCAGCAGATGTTCTGAGTCAATAACCGGACTCTTCAATGATTTGGCTTCGAGGTACACGAGCTTCAGTATCCTTTCAGTGCTTCTCAGCAGGGGAATGATCTCATGATCAGCCACCGGTATCGGACTTTCTATTCTAATACTCTTCTCTAGCGAGCCTTTAAGTACAAGCAGGTCAATGCCCTGGTTCAGAAGTATCTCAACCGCCACGCCCTCTCCATCCCTGAGTATGCCAAGAAACAGATGTTCGGGGCTGATATGACTGTTACCCAGTCTTATAGCTTCCTCCTTGCTGTATCCCAGAATATCTTTTACTCTTTGTGAAAACTGTGAATCCATATTATATTATTCCTGTTTTTTTTAGATTCTCATGTCTTAAGTCATTATGTCAGACCGATTGCGACAAAAATACTGATTCCATGAAACCCAAAGTTAAAGTTAATACAATATTTGAAAGGCAATTTTTATGCCCATTTATAAACAATTAATGTTAAAAAGTCACACGCCGGGATGGTTTCCGGCAAGCAAATTTTCATTAATTTCGGAATCAAATCCCTCCCCGGCGGGGAGTGGTTGTATCTTTTTAATTATTAAATTATTATGTCAGACAGAGAGAGGATAATTCGGGTAAATATCGAGGAGGAGATGAAGTCGGCATACATCGATTATTCGATGTCGGTGATTGTGTCGAGGGCATTACCTGATGTCAGGGACGGACTCAAACCTGTTCACAGGCGTGTTCTTTTCGGAATGTCGGAACTTGGAGTATTGTCAAACAGACCATTTAAGAAATCGGCAAGGATAGTGGGAGAGGTGCTTGGAAAATACCATCCCCACGGCGATTCATCAGTATATGACGCGATGGTAAGGATGGCCCAGGACTGGTCCTTGCGCTATCCCCTTGTGGAAGGTCAGGGAAACTTCGGCTCAGTCGACGGCGACAGTCCGGCTGCAATGAGGTACACCGAAGCAAGGCTCAAGAAAATAGCAGAAGAAACATTATCGGACATAGACAAGGAAACAGTTGATTTCCAGCTGAACTTTGACGACTCGCTGAGTGAGCCGGTAGTCCTTCCAACCAGAATCCCCATACTGCTGGTAAACGGCGCCTCGGGTATTGCAGTTGGTATGGCAACAAACATGCCCCCTCACAACCTCACGGAGATAATCGATGCCACCATTGCCTTTATTGACAACGGGGATATCAGCACCTCCGAACTGATGGAATACGTTAAGGGACCGGATTTTCCAACCGGCGGGATCATTTACGGAGAGCAGGGGATAAGGGATGCCTTTGAAACAGGCAGGGGAAAAATCGTTCTCAGGGCAAGAACCGAGATCGAGCTTACCCATTCTGGTCGTGAATGCATCATTGTCAATGAGATACCATACATGGTGAATAAGGCGGAGATGATCCGCAAGATTGCTGATCTCATCAATGATAAAAAGCTGGAAGGAATTTCATATATCAACGATGAATCGGACCGCAACGGGATGCGCGTCGTCATTATTCTGAAAAAAGATGCCACTTCGAGCGTTGTTCTAAACAATCTGTTCAAGTATACCGCGATGCAGACCTCCTTCAATGTTAACAACGTGGCATTGGTAAGGGGAAGGCCCAGAACTCTGAACCTGAAAAAGCTTATCGACCACTTCGTGAAACACCGTCATGAGGTAGTTATAAGAAGAAGCAGGTATGAACTAAACCAGGCCGAAAAAAGAGCACATATACTTGAAGGACTAATTATTGCCAGTGACAACATCGACGAGGTGATTGCAATTATCAAATCGTCAAAGAATCCCGATGAAGCCAGGGAGCGGCTCATGGAACGCTTCAGCCTTTCGGAGATTCAGGCAAGGGCAATAGTTGAGATGAGGCTGAGGCAGCTTACCGGGCTTGAACAGGAAAAACTGAGAGATGAATACAAGGAGATAATGGCTCTTATCGAATATCTCAGGAGTGTACTCGAAAGTGTTGAGCTTCAGATGAAAATCATCAAGGACGAGCTTATTGAGATAAAGGAAAAATACGGTGACGCCAGGCGCACTGAAATAGTTCCCGATGCCGGGGAATTCAATCCCGAGGACTTTTACGCCGATGATGAGATGGTGATTACCATTTCCAACATGGGTTATATCAAAAGGACTCCTCTGACTGAATTCAGGCGCCAGAACAGGGGTGGAACCGGATCAAAGGGCGGTACCACAAGGGAAGAGGACTTCATTGAGCATCTCTACATTGCAACTATGCACAACACCATGCTTTTCTTCACGAAAAAAGGGAAGTGCTACTGGCTCAAGGTATACAACATACCGGAAGGATCCAGAACCTCCAAGGGAAGGGCAATGCAGAACCTAATCAACATTGAGCCTGACGACAGCGTAATGGCATATATAAATGTAAAGAACCTCAATGATCACGATTATATAAACAATAACTTCATTGTTCTCTGCACCAGGAAAGGAATCATCAAGAAGACTTCGCTTGAAGCCTACTCCAGGCCCAGGGTAAATGGTGTTAATGCAATAACTGTAAGGGAAGGGGATGAGCTTCTTGAAGCTAAAATGACAAACGGCAAACACCAGATAATGATGGCCGTAAGGTCGGGGAGAGCCATCAGGTTTCCCGAGGAAGCTGTCAGGCCGATGGGAAGAACGGCATCGGGAGTCAGGGGCATAAGGCTTGAAGATGAGGAAACCGACTTTGTTGTAGGAATGATCACCATCGAAAACGGCTCAAAGGAAGTGCTTGTGGTATCGGAGAATGGCTACGGCAAAAGATCCGATATTGAGGATTATCGTGTTACCAACAGGGGAGGCAAAGGAGTCAAGACAATAAATATCACTGAAAAAACCGGATCACTGATAGCCTTGAAGGATGTAAGCGACAATGACGATCTGATGATAATCACACAACTCGGAAACATACTGAGAAGCCCGGTTTCAGCCCTGAGGGTAATGGGCAGAGCGACCCAGGGTGTGCGCCTAATAAACCTCAGGGAGAATGACACAATTGCTTCCGTGGCAACAGTGGCAGTGAACGACGAAACTGAAGAGACTGATATAGAAGATGTTGCAGGTCAGGATCAAAATAATGAGGAAAATGGCAAAGAATTTGAAGATTAATAAGTAAAGTTTTAAATTTGAAAAGTTTTTTAGGACAATTTTTTAAACAAATTCGATAATTATGAAAAAGGTTTTTCTGCTGCTTGCAGTTATCTCTATCTCAGTTGCTACCTTTGCCCAGAAGGGTAAAGTTACAAGTGCGCTTACGTTCATCGAACAGGGTTCTCTTGACAAGGCCAAAGAAGCACTTGACCAGGCAATGACACATCCCAAATCAATGGATTGGTTTAATACCTACTTTGCCAAGGGTAAGCTTGCCCAGGCTGTTTTCAATTCGGACAATCCCGCTTTCAAGTCTTACTTTACCGATCCGCTCGGCGAAGCCTACGCTGCTTATGAGAAATCGATCGAGCTCGATCCCAAGGGTGGAGCCAAAAAAAGAATCATAACAGGTATGGTGTACAATTCACTCGCGCTCGACCTATACACGCAGGGCGGTCAGCAGTTTGACGCGAAGGATTATGCCGGTGCGCTGAAATCATTCGAGACTCAGATCGCGATCACCGAAAGCGATAAATATGTCGGAGTTACAGATACAGGAATGTATTACAACGCCGGACTCGCGGCTATGAATGCAAAAGAACACCAGACGGCAATCAAATACTTCGAGAAATGTGCCGAAATGGGATACCAGGGCGTAAACACATATTTCCAGATATCTCAGAACTATCTAGAGATGGGAGATACCCTCAAGGCTGAAAGTATCCTTAAGGATCTGCGTACCAAATTTGCAGACAACAAGAATGTGATTCTTGAGCTTATTGACCTTTACATCAAAGCCGGAAAGAACGATGCAGCACTTGAAAACCTTGTCATTGCCAGAACTGATGATCCGGATAACTACAGCCTGCATTTTGCAGAAGGTATTATTTACCTTAACGAGGACAGGTATGATGAAGCGATTACCAGCCTTTCGAGGTCAGTCGAACTAAACCCTGAATTCTACGACAGCCAGTACGGTCTCGGCGCTTCATATATAAACAAGGCTTCCGATATGTTTGCAAAGGCCAACGATATTATGGATGTCAACGAATACAACAAGGCAGTCGACGATGCAATGGCAGTTTTTGCCAAAGCACTTCCATACATGGAAAAAGCCAATGAACTTAAACCCGATGATGTTTACGCTCTCAGAAGTCTCAGGGAACTTTACTACAGGCTTAAGATGACCGAAAAATACGACGCTGTTAAGGCTAAGCTTGATACTCTCGAATAACAATAGTTGTTTCGAAAAGATAAGGAAACTGCATAATATAGGTGAAAGCCTTTCCGTTAAATGGAAAGGCTTTCTTTCTTTTTCTAACACATCAAAACTCACTAAAGGATGATGAGATATATCTGCTTTCTTCTGTTGCCACTTGTCCTGCTAACATCCGGATGCACAAAAAAAGACGATCCCAAACAGGAAGAACCTGGAAAGGTGATCGTCCTTATGTACCACAGGATTGTGGAAGGGGAAGCAACCAACCTTTATGAAAGAAGTCTGGAAGACCTTGAATCTGATCTTAAATATCTGAAAAACAACAACATAAAAATAATCAGCTTTACAGATCTGGAGGAATTCAGCAAGAAGCAATCGATAGGTGAGGGGAACTACGCGATAATAACATTCGACGACGGCGACAGCTCCTGGTATACTCTTGTACGTCAATTACTTATAAACTACCAGGCGAAGGCAACCTTCTTTTTATGGACCTATAAGATAGGAAGCGATTCATTCATGAGATGGGATGAAGTTGAAAACATGAGCCATTACCAGTCAAAAGGCGGTATACGGCCATTCACATTCGGATCACATTCATATTCACATACATATTTGTACGATAGCAGAAACAAATATGAAACTCTTGATGAATACAGGGAATTCCTGGATTATGAACTTGGAGTATCCAGGGAAATCATTGAGCAGTATACACCCGGCGAGGTGAATGTATTTTCACTTCCTTTCGGAAATGGTGCAGGCGATCCCGAAATAATTGCTGCTGCACAAAGGAACGGATACAAATTCATAAGGACATCGCTCTGGTCGGCGATTGACAACACGAACCTGGATCTTATGGTAATCCCGAGTCTTCCGATGCTTGACTCAACTGAACCGGATCTGATAGGCTACTACCTGGGATTCTGATCCAAAAGAGTTAAAAATTTCGTTTTAAAAAAACAGGGGAGGGATTAATGACACTGATTGCTGTCATTGATTAATTCTATATATTTTCTATTTGACATAATATTAATTATAGGAAAATTATAAACTGTCATTTTAAGCAACAAATTACCAAATAAACAGCACTCAAGTCACAGTGACACTGCATCTTGTCTAAACCGTGAATTGTAAACTACTGCATACCGTCAGATCAAAAAAAGAAAGCTGCGTAAGCGCAGCTTTCAGAATTGTGAAACTATTTCTGTGCTATTGTCACAAAATGAGGATCAGCTTTTCCTGATCTCGTCCTTAATCCTCTGTATATGTCCCCTACCGAGTCCCTTGACTTCACATCCAAGCTGGAAATATCTCCTGATATCATCATCGGACAACATTCCAAAGCAATCTATAATTGCAGCGGGTTTTCCGATTTTCTTCACAACCTCGTCAGGATCCAGTCCTCGATATGCCATATGAGGCACTGCCAGAATAACGGCATCGGCACCCTTAAGGGCTTTATCAAGGTCTTGCTGAACTACGATCTCTTTCAGTTTCTCCTGGTTTCTGAAAAACCTGGCTTTGCTTTGTCCCACACCTGGGAATGTATCCTGCTTTTCAAACTCCCACCAATGTTCAACATAAGGATCATGCACTCTAATTTCCGCGCCCATCTCCGCCAGCTTACGTACAACTATTTCAGATCCGCTGTAGCGTGTATCGCCAACATCTTCCCGGTATGCTGCGCCCAGTATCAGAATCTCTGCAGCGGCTATCGGCTGCCCCATGTTCCTGAGTGCATCGCGGGTCAGCTGACCTACATGCAGTCCCCTGGTATCGTTTATATCTATGGCCAGCGGTGTGATTCTGAAGATATCATCCTCAAAACCAAGTATATGCTTGTATGCCCACAAACCAAGGCCTCCGTCTTTTGGCAGGCAGTACCCCCCTATCCCGGGTCCCGGGAATATCATATTGCTGTGTGTCGGACGCACTTTAATAGCCTTGATAACCTTTATGAGGTCCACTCCGTTTCTTTCTGCAAAAAGGCTCCATTCATCAAGAAAAGCCAGAATGGTAGCACGGTAACTGTTCTCTATAATCTTGGCCGTTTCCGATTCAATGGGCCTGTCCATCACTGTAAGTGGAAACTTCTCTGTATTAAGCACTTCCGTTAGGAATTTCTCTACTCTTTGTCTTGCTTTTTCATTGATTCCGCTACATACTCTCCAGAAATCACGGATACTTGCAACATAATTCTTTCCGGGCATCACTCTTTCATAGCTGTGAGCAAGCAGCGGGTCGGTTTTGATTCCCCTTTTCCTGAATTCTTTTTTCATTATCGGGTATGCGACCTGCTCGGTAGTACCGGGAGCAACAGTTGTTTCAATAAGCACAAGTGCCTCAGCCGGAATATGCTCAGCAATTACATGCAATGAGGCCTCCAGGGCTGCCATATCAGTCTGGCCCGAACGGACATTGCCCAGATCTTCCTTAAGATAGTCACACTGCACGTCAACTACCACCACGTCAGCAAGCTTAAGCACATCGTATGTATAGGTGGCAATAAGGGTTTTCTTTTCATTGACACATCTGTCGATCATGGGATCCACTTCAGGATCTTCTGCCTTGACCGGTGAAACACCGCGGTTCAGCAATGGTATCTTCCAGTAACTTCGCGGGCTGGGACGCTGCATGCCAATAACGAACTTCGACGGATTGCCATTTTTGTCCACGGTGTCTGCAACGATGGCGGCCATAACAGCCCCAACAAAGCCTACACCCATAACCACTACAATCTCAAGTCCCTTGGCGCGTTCCTTTTCAACTCGTTCTTTTATAATCTCGAATTCCTTCGCGTAATCCTCAGGTTTTGGCAGGGAAAATTTTTCTCCTGCAGGGCTGACTGAATACTTTTCACTCATATGGGTTAAATTGGTTTAAATTATTAATCGGATGAATGTTCATAACAGACTGAATCTGTGAATATGACTGTCAATCTTTTATTACGCACAAAATATCAAGTTATTGTCTCACGCGAATATTAAATTGAACGAAATACAATTGTCTCAGATAGTTTTCAGGATATCCCCGAGCAGAGTATCAAAATCGATGGTGTTATCAGGTCTTTGCGAGAATCCGAGAACCACAACGACAAGGTCATTGGATGGCAGTATATAGATCATCTGTCCATCGTGTCCCTGACATGAGAACATATCTTCGGGAGCCGAAGGATAGTCCCTGTTCCTGTTAAGCCAGAAAAGAGCGCCGTATCTTCCCCCGCTGGCAGATGCGGGAGTTCGGGTATATTCGACCCAGCCTTCAGGAAGTATCCTTTCTCCGCAGAACATCCCGTCGTTCAAATACAGCAGTCCGAACCTGGCATAGTCGCGGGCAGTTGCATAAAGGTATGATGATCCGACCAGCGTGCCCGAGGCGTCAACTTCAAAAACTGCATCGGTAATTCCGATCTTTTCAAAGAACTTGTCGTGAACGAAAGCATAACATGAGGTATCGTTGTCGAACTGATTCATAATGAGGCCAGTAAGAATATTTGCAGTACCGGAAGAATACTTCCATACTGTACCGGGCTGATGTTCCATCGGACTCGTAAGAGCGAAGTCGCTCATGTCACCCTTGTCGAACAGCATAAGATTAACATCCGACCTGCTCCCGTAATCCTCGTTCCATTCTAATCCGCTCTGCATTTGAAGCAAATCGTTGACGGTTATTTTGCTCCTCTCATCATTTTTCCACTCTTCAAATCCGGCAGGCTCAGAGATATCCATTTTCCCCATCCCCACAAGAACGCCGGTAATCGCGTTCGTAAAGCTCTTTGCCACCGACCAGCTTAGAAAACGAGTATCCTTTCCAAGTCCGGATCTGTAGGCCTCGGCAACCGGCATCCCCTTATGTAGGACAACAAATGCAAAGGGTATACCTCCATAGGCATTGTCGGACATCAGCTTCCGGGCGATTTCAGTCACGGCAGGCTTATCAATGCCGGTATCAAGCGTGTCAGGCACGACATCCCCAAGCGGCCAGGCAGTGGTATCCGGTCGGTAGCCGGGATTCGTATCAACTGCATACACCGCCTCTCTAAGCTCCTCTTCCGAAACATCCCTGATAAGCGTGGCGCCGAATCCTTCCCTGTGAATAGCTTTCGATCTGCTCCACAGAAATCTGCTTGTAACACTCTGCTCATCAAAGTCTACTTTGTTTTTTGTAAATTTAATGAAGGAGAAATTAAGGTCAATCTCTTCAATTTCCCTCGCGTCCCTTCCTGACACAAAAACATTTGAGCAGAGATTCTTCGCTGCATATCCCGTTATGATAGGCATCAGTGGATTGATATACAGGGCTGCTCCTGCCAGTATCAGGGCAAGAAGCAACACGATTCCATAAAACAATTTTTTCTTTGTCATATCTCCGAACTGTTTTAAAACACGAAACTATCATAAATTCGGTAAAAATGAATGCAACTATTGAATTTAAGCACTGAATTTTGACAGCTCTTTCTATCTTTAAGGATATTTGACCATCCAAATCATCGAATCATGAACCGGATCCTTTTTCTGCTTCTTTCCATGTCATCCCTTCTGTTTACAACGGGATGCTGTGAAAACCACCTGAAACTCAGGGTTTACGACCTGAGCTGTGAAAACCTCACCGATCCTCTCGGTATAGGTAGTTCCAATCCCCGGCTGAGCTGGAAGTTTGAAACATCTGCTGACGGAGAATCACTGTCGGCTTACCAGATCCTTGCAGCCAGCAGTCCTGATCTCCTTACCGAAAATAAAGCTGACCTGTGGAATTCCGGAAAGACAGAATCTCCGGAGAGTATCCTGATCAGCTGGAATGGAGAAGAGCTTCTTTCGGGTTCTGTATGTTACTGGAAAGTAAGGATCTGGGATAACAGTGGACGGCGGTCCGGCTGGAGTGAAACTGCACACTTTACCACGGGACTTCTTGAAAACTCCGAATGGAAAGGAGATTACATAGGAATCAGCGACAGTTCCGAATTCTGTGTCAGCCCTCTCCTCAAGCGCGATTTTACAATAGACAAGCTGTCAGGAAGATACTATTTACATGTCAATTCGCTTGGATATCACGAAGTTTGGATTAACGGCGCCAGGGTTGGCGAATATGTCCTCTCCCCTGCCGTGTCTCAGTTCAATAAGCGGTCGCTTGCCCTAACCTACGACATCACAGATCTTTTAAGAAAAGGAAGTAATGAGCTGATTCTCTGGATCGGGCAGGGATGGTACAGCAAGGGACTGCCGGGGGTGCAATGGACCGGCCCCCTTGTAAGGGCACAGCTTGAAAAAACAAACGGGAGAGATCGCGAGCTGGTTCTGGTTACCGATTCAGAATGGACTGCAAGGGCAAGCGGATATTCAACCATAGGAACATGGAGACCGCATCAGTTTGGAGGAGAACTTGTTGAAGGCGCCATGCTGACTGATTACCCCGGGGAAGGGAATAGACCATGGATCCCAGTGTCGACAGTGCCTTTGACTGAAGTAAAGGTTAGTCCCCAGATGACTGAAGCAAACCGGATCATGGATACTGTCAGGGCAGTGTCGATTGGCAGAATCAACGACAGTACCTGGCTTGCCGATATGGGAACAACCCTCACCGGGTGGTTCAGGATCAACTTCAGCTCGCTGAAGCCCGGGCAGAAAATCGAAATACGGTACAGCGATCATCTTGACAAATACGGAAAGACAGTGAATCAGGGTCAGATCGACCGTTATATTGCCGCGGGTACTGCAAGGGAGCAATTCATGAATAAATTCAATTACCATGGTTTCAGGTACGCGATGATTACTGGTCTGACCAAAGCACCGGCAATTGAGGATATCACTGCCTTTCTCATTCACACAGGATACACAAAGGCTTCAACTTTTGAATGTTCCGACGAGGATCTGAACTCCATCTACAATATGATCAACTACACCCTGAGATGTCTTAGCCTGGGTGGTTACCTGGTCGATTGTCCCCAGATAGAACGCCTTGGTTACGGAGGTGATGGCAACGCGTCAACAATTACAGCTCAAAGCATGTTCAACCTTGCCCCTCTATATTCAAACTGGCTCCAGGCGTGGGAAGACTGCATCAGGGATGACGGAAGTATGCCGCACACCGCTCCCAATCCCTACAGTGCCGGCGGAGGGCCGTACTGGTGCGGTTTCATTATCACTGCATCATGGAATTCATACCTTAACTATGGCGACGAGGAGTTTCTGAAAATATATTACCCGGCTATGCAGCGCTGGCTGGGCTATGCGGAAAAATATTCACCGGAAGGCCTCCTGGAAGGCTGGCCGGAGACTGAATACAGATCATGGTATCTGGGCGACTGGGCAGTTCCGGAAGGTATCAACCAGACGGATCCGGAATCGATAGGACTTGTCAACAATTGTTTTATGACAGTGTGTTATGAAACAATGAAAAGAATAGCGACAGTACTTGGCCGGGACGAAGATTCCCGGAAATACGCCGAAAGGGAGATGGAACTCTTATCCCTTATAAACCAAAGATTCTACAATAATAAAAACAGAATTTACGGCAGCGGTTCACAGATTGATCTGGCATATCCCCTGCTGGCAGGAATTGTACCGGATTCTCTTGTATCAGCGGTGAGGCAAAAGCTTATCGACTTCACAATGAATGAGCGCGGAGGCCATTTTGCCTGCGGACTTGTCGGGATACCGGTTATTACCGAATGGGCCACCCTTAATCATGAGGCAGAGCTTATGTATTCTATGCTAAAAAAGCGTGATTACCCTGGCTACCTTTACATGACAGACAATGGAGCCACAACGACCTGGGAACACTGGAACGGCGCCAGAAGCAGGATACACAACTGCTACAACGGGATCGGCTCATGGTTTATTCAGGCTTTGGGCGGAATCAGGCCAGACCCCTCACATCCCGGTTACAGGAAGTTCATTATCGACCCGCAGGTCCCTGATGGTGTAAACTGGGCGAATACATCAAAGGAGACTCCATACGGAACAGTAGTATTGAACTGGAAGATTGAAAACGGATTGATGCAGCTCGATCTGAAGGTCCCGGCAGGAAGCAATGCCATTCTGAGGATTCCACGTGACTGTGAATCATGGTCGGTAAACGGCGTGGATTATTCAGCTGAAAGCTCTAAAACTGAACTTAACAATGGCTCATATATCATTGTGTTTAAATTACATAGACAAAGTATATAAAGCAGTACCTGAAGTCAGTAAATATCCCCTTACCTGGCTATGATAATGCTTTTTCTGCCAATCAGTCTGTTGCCCCTGAACAGCTGAACCACATAAAATCCGGGAGTCTGTTTTCCGGGGTTGACTTCAATATATTGATCGCCGACTGTTTCCAGTACCTGTTCTTCATAGTGCACTCTGTGTCCCATCAGGTTGGTTATAACTATCCTGACCATACCGGGATTTTTCAGGTTGAAATACATACTGAATTGGTCGCGGACGGGATTGGGGAAAACCACGATGTCATTACCCGCACTGCCCGAAACGGATTCCGCAACCATAACATTAACATCCATCCAGTTGACCCGGCGGCTTATCCAGTCCTTCAGATAATCGACTTCTTCCTCATATGAATTGCCTACAAAATGATTCGGCCACACGTATCTGCCTATTATTGGCCATCTTGTGAAATTACGGTCAACAGATTCTCCCAGATACATTATGGTGTTATCAATATAGTTCATTATGGAATCGGTGCTGAATGGACCCTTTCTCAGTTCCTTCCATCGGGCGGCAAATGAAGCCCTGTAGCTGAAATCATCCATCATCCTGGCCCACCAGTGTAACCTGTGTCCATAAAATTCCAGGTATTTCGGATAGAGCCAGGTGTCGGTTGCAAGGTTGAAATCAGTGTAATTCTCGTTCCCGTAGGCAAGGTCAAAATCCCACAGAGGTCCGGCATGAAGCCTTCCGTCCTTTGAATCCTTGTCCTTATAAAAAAAGGTACTGTAACGATACCCGTCGACATTGTTGCAAAACTCCTGGATAATCTGATAATCAACGAATGACTTTGTATCAAAGTATTTTCTGAAACCTTCTGTCATATCCCTGAACGAATCACTGTTCAGGGTACTCTCCGCATCAGTAATGAATTTACGGATATAAGACTTCTGTTTATCAGCTATGTTCTTATATTTCGGATAGACATAGGTAAATCTGTATCTTTCAGAATAGTTAAACCTGATTTTTGGGTTTATCTGGAAGTACTCCTCCGGTCCAATATCATCTGTTTTATCAACCTTTATTATATATCCGCCTGTCAGATCATCACCTTCCGTTTCATCCGGATTAAGCTTACTGATATCCACTCTGTTCTTGTCACGCTTAATTCTTTCCATTAGTTGATATACTCCGATATAATCGCCGTTGAGCCACACTTCACAGAAGCGGTTCCTGGGCTGCCAGTCTCCCATCTTGCTGCCCAGGTGGAATGTAAGGGCATTTCGAAGCATCGTCTTGTCCGAGTAAGGTGCATACAGCACCCAGTCTTCCTCCTTAGGCATTCCGAGAAGCGCTGCACTGGTTTCGTCTCCTTCGGAAGTCCTCAATTCAATTGAATAGCTTTTCTTGGGAAACATCTGGGATGACTGGCCCCTTATTTCGATTCCAATATAACCGTCATAATCCGTAGCCTCCTGGAATTGATTGTTTGGATTTCCCGGACCATTGTCAATAACCTTCATCCTTGCAGTGATCTTTGGATCGTTTACTATCTGCCTGCCCTCTGTATCGATAATTATCAGCGGCAGGTGCGTGAAATCAGTACGCGGATCTCTGAACCACTGGGGAGGGTCACTGTAATTATGGCTCTCGTCACTGATACCGGCGATAAGAAAAGTGGTTGATGAGAGGTCAGATGATTCTGCATTGCAGTTATGAACCTGAAGCGCCAGAAGGTTCTCCCCTTCCTTCAGAAATTCTCTGATTACCTGTTTTTCAATTACAAAGCGTGCAGGAATACCTCCTGAAGGCAAACGGGCTTCGTATGAATCGAGAATGGCATATTCATTAAAGGCTGGCTCGATACCCGGTGTCCCGATGTTTGCCCGTGCAATTTCATTACCATTGAGATAGGCGACAAAACCATCGTCAAAGTCGACGAACAGGTATAACATTGTTATAACGGAAGTATCGTGAATAATAAAATTACGTCGAAGATAAATTGAAGGAACATTGGGCACCACGGTCATATCATCGTCGTCACCGTATCCAATTCCCCCCTGTCCTGTTTGCCATGAGGAATCATCAAATCCGGGAGCATTCCATCCTGCAGGAGGCTGGGAATATCCCAAAAAATATGACCATATCTCATCTGCTGACACTATGGCCTCCCAGTGATCGGCCTGTTGTGCTCGAAGCACCACGGAAAAACCGGCAAGAATGAATAATAAAAAGATGAATCTTCTGCGCATTTTTGGAATGGTTTCAGGCAAAGGTATAACTTACATAGCGGTTAACATTAATCATTTGCAAATTATTGCACACCGGACTTCAAATTTCAACATTATAAACAATTGTCCGGAAAAACAAGGCAACAAGTTCTTCAACTGTCCGATTTGTGTTTATTTTGCCAGACCAAATCATTTTGTAAAAACCGTGAAAAATGGTACAGATAAGTCAATCTACCCTCGATTTTCTCAGCGATCTGAAATATAATAATGAAAAGGACTGGTTCAGCAGTAACAGGAAGCGTTATGAAGCAGCCAGGGCGGAATATGATAGTTTCCTGCAGGCTGTCATCGGAAGGATAACGGAAATGGATCCAATTCTCAAGGGGCTGGAAGCTAAAAGCTGCATATACAGGATTAACAGGGATATCAGGTTCAGTCGCGATAAAACCATCTACAAAACACACCTGGGTGCAATTATCGTCAGGGGAGGAAGAAAGAACGCTGACCGCTTTGCCGGATATTACATTCACATAGAACCGGGAAACAACAGTATGATTGCAGGAGGGGCATATATGCCTCCCATGCCCTGGCTTAAGGCGATCAGGGAGAATATAGAAGAAAAAGGAGAAGCGCTTTTAAAGATACTTGACAACAAGGAATTCAGGACAATTTTCGGGGAGATAGAAGGAGAAAAGCTGAAGGGTGTACCAAAGGGTTTTTCAAAGGAAAACGAGTATATTGAGCTCCTCAGAATGAAGAGTTACCTCGCTTCAACTATCGTTTCAGATAAGGATGTGTTAAAAGCTGATTTCTTTGATTATACAATAAGAGCATGCAAGGTCATTAAACCCCTTATCGATTTCCTGAATGACTATTGACGATTCAGGCTTACTAATAGCACCTGGTAACCGTTATTGTGTCGATTGTCATCGGAGGGTTTAAATACCTTGTCGAATCCGTGTTATCCATTTCGTATTTCCTGATCTCGGCCTCAGTGGTGTTGCATATGGTTCGCTCGGCTGAAACGGAGTATGACTGGTCCTTTTCGCCGTCATTGACGATGACAGTAAAAGTGGTTTTGCATTTATAACAACCTGAATCCTTGTTACAGCCAAACAGCATCACCGGAAACAGAAGCAGAAGCAACTTTTTCATCATATATCCTGTTAAAATTTTCTAATTACGGGGATCTTTCTCATCCGCAGGTTCATCGGTGTTACTTCGAGATATTCGTCATCCTTGATCTGCTCCAATGATTCTTCGAGCGAATAGCTTATTTTCGCTGCAATCCTGTAGCTCTCATCCGAACCCGATGCTCTCATATTGGTTAATTTCTTTCCCTTTATCATATTCACTTCAATGTCTTTTGCCCTGGTGCTTTCGCCAATCACCTGGCCCCTGTACACATACTCTCCCGGATCGATATAAAAGCGCCCTCTGTCGCGGAGTCTGTCGAGTGCATAGCCTGTTGCCATTCCTTCATCGAGTGAGACGATGGATCCGTTCTGCACGGGCAGAAGATCGTCGCCCTTATAACGGCCGTAGGCCCTGAACCTGTGATACATAACTGCTTCGCCCGAAGTTGCCGTGAGCATGCTGTTTCGCAGGCCGATAAGTCCGCGCGACGGTATGTCAAACTCAAGGTGGATAATGTTCCCCCTGGGTTCTATCACGGTCATTTCTCCCTTTCTGGTAGTAACAAGCTCAATTACCCTGCCCGATAATTCAGCAGGAACATCCACCGAAAGAGTCTCATAGGGCTCACATTTCACTCCGTCGATAGTCTTCAGCAGCACTTTCGGCTTACCGACCTGAAATTCATATCCTTCTCGTCTCATTGTCTCAATAAGAATAGAAAGGTGAAGAATTCCCCTGCCGAAAACGATAAAGGTGTCCTCTGAACTTGTTTCTTCGACCCTCAGTGCAAGGTTCTTCTCGGTTTCCCTGAAAAGTCTTGTCCTTAAATGACGTGAAGTTACAAATTTACCTTCTTTTCCGTAAAGAGGCGAATTATTTATGGTGAAAACCATGCTCATGGTAGGTTCGTCCACCTCGATTCTCTGAAGGGCTTCCGGCGAAATGAGATCAGCCAGGGTATCCCCTATTTCAAAGTCATCGAGACCGATAACGGCACAGAGATCACCGCATCTGACACTTTGAGTCTTTACCCTGCCAAGTCCTTCAAATACATACAGTTCCTTTACCCTGACCTTTTTTACTTCTCCTCCCTTCTTGCAAAGGGTATAGTCGTTTCCTGCAACAATCTCTCCCCTGAACACCCTTCCGATTGCAATCCTGCCGACATAGCTTGAATAGTCAAGAGAGGCAACCTGCATCTGGGCTGTGCCTTCGACAAAGCGGGGTGGAGGTATTTGTTCAATGATCGTATCGAGAAGTGCCGTGATATCTGTGGCAGGTTTCCTCCAGTCGCGGCTCATCCACCCATACTTTGAGGATCCGAACAGTGTTCCGAAATCAAGCTGGTCGTCCGATGCATCGAGGTTGAACATCAGGTTGAAAATATCCTGCTGGACCTCATCGGGTCTGCAGTTTTCCTTGTCAACCTTGTTTACCACCACAACAGGCTTCAGCCCCAGGTTGATAGCCTTACCCAACACGAATCTGGTCTGAGGCATTGGCCCTTCAAATGCATCCACCAGCAGAAGAACACCGTCGGCCATTTTAAGCACCCTTTCCACCTCACCGCCGAAATCAGCATGCCCGGGTGTGTCAATAATATTGATTTTTACACCTTTGTAACTAACGGAAACATTTTTTGAAATAATTGTGATTCCCCTCTCCCTCTCAAGATCATTGCTGTCGAGAATGAGGTCGCCTGTATCCTTACGTCCGTCCGACACCTTGCATTCATGGATGATACGGTCGACCAGTGTTGTCTTTCCGTGGTCGACATGTGCAATGATGGCGACATTCCTTATTTCCTGCATATATTTATTAAAAGACCTGCAAAAGTAATATTGTTGAATTTATTAATGCTAAAAACACATTAAATAATATTGAATGAACCCCGCGTGTATAAAATATATAAACACATATCTATGTAATATTCAATCACATGCGATTCCATTCTTAAGCAGGGCCATTAAAATAAAAATTATTTTATGATGAAAAAAAACTCGTATCTTGTAAGATTGGACCATGAAATATGAAACCCACATGTATTGCATACACAAACACGTATCTAAATAGTTTTCAAACATGTGGGTTCCCTGTCTGCCGACAGGCAGGCATCAGATCATTAAAATAAATTATATTTGGATGAAAAGATTTATTCTCACCTTTTTCTTCACCATTCTGGCCTTTAGTGTATTGTTTTCCCAGGCCGGAAAGCTGAAAGTTGGCATGAAAGTTCCCGAGTGGGTCTTTCCTGATGCCGACAAAAAGGAATTCACAATGAATTCATGGCCCGGCAAGGTCCTTCATATCAATTATGTCGATCCTGATGAATCGCACCTTAACGATGAATTCAATGATGCCGTCGAAAAGGCAATCAAAATCGACAAGAGGATAGATATTGAAAACTACATGGGATTCGGCATTGTCGACACCAAATCGACCTGGAAGCCAAATAGTCTGATAAGGGCTATGGCCGGCAACAGGGCAAAGAGATACAACACTACCGTTCTGTTTGATTTTGATGGTAAATTACAGTCCGACTGGGGTTTACCCAAGGACAGCTACACTGTTGCTATAGTTGACAAAAACAGGGTATGCAGGTATATTCATTCAGGGAAGATTCCCGCGACTGAGCATGAAAAGATCATCCGGCTGATCATTGAACTGACCAAAGAATAACTCAATCGACCTCGCTGATATCCGTTATGTCGGTCCCCAGTTTTGCCTTAATGCGCTGGAGGTCGTTTTTCATTATTGCTATTGACTGGAAGATTTGTTTCTCAGGCATTACAGGTTCCGGCAGTTCATTGCTGATATAATTAACGAATTTCCATATTTCCCTGACCTCATTTATATGTATTTCATAAGGCTCATAAAGGGGATTCAGGGAGAAAAGAGTCAGTTTTCCCGTTTTCCGGATGTTGTTCTCAACGATCTTGAATACTATTCCGTCGTCAATGGTAAATACTATATAGGCTTTTCCGTTTACCAGTTCATTCCAGTCCTGGAGATATTCTCCCGTCACCCACGATCCTTCAGGTATCGGAAACATCGAATCGCCCTTCAGCTGGAAGGCTCTGTACTTTCTTTTGTCGGAAAGGAAAGGAAGGTTGAATACCGGGAGTTCCCCGATAAATTCAGGGTCAGCATATCCGGTTGTATATCCTGCCTTGGCTTTTTCAGAAACCATTTCGATGTTCTCCCGGTTTTCTGAATTTACCGTTGTGGTCAGAACGCGCAGGTTACTCCCCTTCACATAGGCATCGTACCCTCTTTCCAGCTCACCCAGCTGGCTTTCCGACAGTCCGGCAATGTCGATCTTGAGAAGAGTGTCAATCGACAGGTTGAAATACCCCGAAAATGACACAAGAACATCTATTCCGGGCTGGGCCACGCCGTTCTCATACCCGCTGAGGGTTGAACGCTTCAGGTCAAGGGCTGCTGCCATATCATCCTGGGTACGCCCCTTCCTTTTTCTCAAAAATTTTATGTTCGACGCGAAGTACATGAAAAATGATTATATTACAATCATTAATTTGATTAAATTCTAATCAAAAGTATAATATGTTTTCGGGAAATGCAAATATTTTTCAGAAAAATTTCTCATTGTCAGTGTGAGTCGGATACTTTTTAACACGAAAGTCATTTTACAATGTTCATTGCAGGCAATACAGAAAGATATATTCTTCATCTCGATATGGATACATTCTTCGTATCGGTCGAGAGGCTTCGCAACAGCAGGCTTGTCGGAAAGCCTGTAATAATAGGAGGTCTGTCGGACAGGAGTGTAGTATCGAGCTGCAGCTATGAAGCCCGGAAATACGGCGTCAGTTCGGCGATGCCGATGAAAATGGCCAGAAGCCTTTGTCCCGATGCGATCATAATCAGGGGCGACATGGAGGCTTACAGCAATTATTCGCACATGGTGACGGATATAATTGCCGAACGATCTCCCCTTTATGAAAAAGCATCGATCGACGAGCATTACATTGATCTGACCGGCATGGACCGCTTTTACGGCTGCTACAAATGGTCGCACGAGCTGAGGCAGTACATAATAAAGGAGACCGGTCTCCCGATATCGATAGGGCTTTCTGTAAACAAGACGGTATCGAAAATAGCGGCGGGAGAAGCAAAGCCGAACGGCGAAAGGGAAGTGACAAGGGAAAGGGTTCATCCTTTTCTTGATCCTCTGTCGATAAGCAAGATACCCATGATCGGCCGGAAGACCTACCACACACTCCGTTCGATGGGAATTGCCACCATTTACACCCTGAGGAACATTCCGGCCGAAATGCTTGAAACGCTTATGGGCAAAAACGGCAGGGAGATATGGAAGCGGGCCAACGGCATCGACTCCAGCCCCGTGATCAGCTACTCGGAGCGTAAGTCTATAAGCAGTGAACATACCTTCGACAAGGACACCACCGATATGACAAAGCTGAACCGGCTTATTTCAGGCATGGTAGAAAAGATAGCCTATGAGCTCAGAAAACAGGAAAAGCTCACCTCATGCGTAACGGTAAAAATAAGGTATTCAAACTTCGACACCCACACACTGCAGAAAAGGATACCATACACCTCCTTCGACCATGTTCTTTCAGGTGTGGCAAAGGAGCTTTTCGGCAGGCTTTACCAGCGACGCATGCTGATAAGGCTGATAGGCGTCAGATTCAGCCACATGCTTAGAGGCGTCCCGCAACTTGACATCTTTGATGACACTTCTGAAAAGGTAAAACTCTACCTCACCATGGACAGTATCCGAAACCGCTTCGGCTACGATGCCGTACGACGGGCCGCCGGAGTAATGACTGCCTCGGAAAGGGAGGAAAAAGCCCGGCGACAACTCGAAAATGCCGCCAACGAACAGAAGATGATGGAGGAGAGACTTAAGAAATATATGATGTACGGACATTAAGACCTCCCTTACTTCAGGGGGCAGTGTGTAAAAACGGGCAGGAGCAGTCAAAGCTTTTTAAAAATGTATCTGAACTGTCATTCATATTACAGTCTTCGCTACGGGATGATGTCCGTGGAACAGCTGGTACAGTGCGCTGCAGATGCAGGAGAGGAATGCATTGCAATGACCGATATCAACAATTCGACAGCAATTCCCGGGTTTGTAGGCGAATGCATCAAAAAAGGAATAAAACCGCTTGCCGGGATAGAGTTCAGAAACAGGAATGACTTCCTTTACATCTGCATTGCCGCAAACAATGAGGGACTGAAGGAACTTAACGAATTCCTGTCGTTCCATAACCTTGAGAAGACTCCCCTGCCCTTCCCTGCTCCTGAGTTCTCCAATGCCTACACCATTTACCGGCTTTCCGGGATTCCGGCAAGACCGCTGTTCGGAAATGAACGCATCGGAATAAGACCTTCCGAGATCAACAGTCTGATGACAACGCGGAATTCAGCCGCCAGAAATTCAATGGTGCTTCTTCAGCCCGTCACATTTGCTTCGGAAGATGACATCTTCGCTCATAAAAGCCTCAGGGCAGCAGACAACAACATCCTGCTGAGTCACCTGAAAGCATCCATGTGCGCGGGAGAAGATGAAATCATAATGACTCCTGAAAAGAAAGACTATCTGTTTCGCGAACACAGATGGCTGATGAACAATACTGTAAAACTGATGAACGACTGTTCGCTGAACTTCGATCTCAAGACACCTAAAAACAAGAAAGTATTCTCTGCAAGCAGGTACGACGACAGGCTCCTGCTCGAGAAACTGGCCTGGGACGGTATGGCATACAGGTACGGCAGGCATAACAAGGAAGCGGAAGAAAGGATAAGGCATGAACTTGACATCATCGACAAACTCGGATTTTCAGCCTATTTCCTTATAACATGGGATATAGTAAGGTACTCCATGGCAAGGGGTTTTTATCATGTAGGGCGTGGCAGCGGAGCAAATTCCATAGTAGCTTACTGTTTGAAAATCACTAATGTTGACCCCATTGATCTAAACCTGTACTTCGAGAGGTTCATAAACCCAAAAAGAAGCAGTCCTCCCGACTTCGACATCGACTATTCATGGAAAGAAAGGGATGAGGTCATCGATTATATTTTCAAGAGATACGGGAGAAAGCACACTGCCCTTCTCGGAACCATAAACACCTTCAGGGGAAAGTCGATAGTGCGTGAACTTGGAAAGGTCCACGGGCTTCCAAAGGAAGAGATCGACAAGCTGATCGACAACCCGGTTTTGGAGGCAAACAGGAATGAGATAAGTGAACTGATCTTTTCAACAGGGCTCCGGATAGCCGATTTTCCGAATATGAGGAGCATCCATGCCGGAGGTATCCTGATCTCAGAGGAGCCGATAAGCTGTTACACGGCGCTCGACATGCCTCCCAAAGGATTTCCGGTGACTCAATGGGATATGTACACCGCTGAGGAGATAGGCTTTGAAAAGCTCGACATCCTGAGCCAGCGCGGGATCGGCCACATACGCGAAAGCGCCGAAATAATACACAGAAACAGGGCTATAGACATTGATGTCCATGATGTCGTGAAATTCAAGAACGATCCGAAGGTAAAGGACTGCCTGAGAAGAGGCGATACGAAAGGCTGCTTTTATATAGAAAGCCCGGCGATGAGAGGAATTCTCCGGAAGCTCCGGTGCGACAACTATCCCACCCTGGTGGCGGCAAGCTCGATAATCAGGCCGGGTGTTGCCCGTTCGGGAATGATGAAGGAATATATTCACAGGTTCAATAACCCCAACAGGCTCAACTATATCCACCCTGTAATTAAAGAACAACTTGAAGAGACATTCGGCGTGATGGTTTACCAGGAGGATGTGCTCAAGGTCTGCCATCATTTTGCAGGTCTCAACCTTTCCGACGCCGACACGCTGAGGAGGGCAATGAGCGGAAAGTTCAGGTCGAAGCAGGAAATGCAGAAGATCGCCGAAAGCTTCTTCCTGAATTGCCGTGAGAAAGGCTATAGCGAGGATATAATCAAAGAAGTGTGGCGGCAGATCGAATCGTTCGCCGGATATTCATTCTCAAAAGCCCACTCGGCATCCTACGCGGTCGAAAGTTTTCAGAGCCTTTACCTTAAAGCCCATTTCCCCCTCGAATTCATGGTTGCCGTGATCAATAATTTCGGGGGTTTTTACAGGACATGGGTATATGTTCATGAAGCCCGCGGGTGCGGTGCAGCCATTCATCCTCCATGTGTCAACAAAAGCACTTACAAGACAACAATATACGGGTCGGATATCTATATCGGTTTCATTCATATCCAAAATTTTGAAGAGAAGTTTGCCCGATCGGTCGAAGTGATCCGCGATGAAGGCGGTCCCTTCACAAGCCTGAATGATTTCATCGACAGGCTTTGCCCCGGCCTCGAACAGCTTATCCTGCTTATCAGGACGGGAGCATTCCGCTTCACCGGGAAAAAGAAAACCGTACTGCTGTGGGAAGCGCATATGTATGTCAATGGAATAAAACACAGGAACATCCGGTCACTTTTTCCACAGCCGGTCCGAAACTTTTCCCTTCCCGAACCGGACCTGGTCCACGACAAACTGGATGACGCCTATGATGAAATCGAACTGATCGGATTCCCGGTCACTCTAAGCTGGTTCGATATGCTCAGTACCTCGTTCAGGGGGGAAATAATGGCAAACGACATGCTCAGCCATCGCGGCAAGAAAGTCAGGATGGTCGGTCACCTTGTTACAATCAAGTATATCAAGACAATAAAAGGGGAATGGATGAATTTCGGATGTTTTATCGATCCGGAAGGAAACTTCTTCGACACAACTCATTTCTCACAGTCGCTGAGCAAGTATCCGTTCAGGGGAAGCGGAACCTATCTTATTCTGGGAAAAGTTGTGGAGGAATTCGGATTCCCCTCACTTGAAGTGGAAAAGCTTGCAAAGCTTCCTGTAAAGCCCGACAAGAGATACTGATTCAGCTTATTATAATTCCTTCCCCGGAACAATATCAATACCTGTTGTTCTTTCTGAAAACAGAAGCATCGGATGCAATTGAAATTTTCCTGAAGCCTATAATCCAGAAATAAATGAAGAGTGGAATGAATATGGAGAGGAAAAACGGAGAATTGGCCATAAGCAGGAAATCGTACAGACCATGAAACACAAAGGGCAGGAAGAAAGCCAGAATCAAATAAACTCCGCGGAACTTCGGATAAAACTTTGCCAGTCCGAAATAATACCCCATCACTACTCCGAACAGGGCATGAGCCGGAACAGCCGTCAGAGCCCTGACAATGCCGACGGAATATCCGCCGGAGAAAACGTAAAGTATGTTTTCGATTCCAGCAAATCCCAGCGAAATATAAACAGCATAAACAATGCCGTCAAACCTTTCATTGAAATTACTGCTCTTCCAGAAGAAAAGCAGAAAGGCAAGATATTTCATTCCTTCCTCCGTCAGGCCTGCCACTATGAAAGCAATCCAGGCGGCATTGGAAATACCTTCGAGCTTCTCCGCGGGCACTGAAAGCTGCTTCTCAATAAATACTACAGGTAATACTATTATAGCTCCTATCGATAAGGCTTTTAACAAATAAGAAATCGGTTCTTTTTCATATATGTCCCGGCTATAGATATAAAAGGCTATAATAAAGATGGGCGCAAGTGAAATAAATAAGAGATTGTTGAACATGGCCTTGAGATTAAAGTTAAGCTCACTCACTTGTTTGTCTTGATACTTTAAGGATACCCTTGATGCCCTGGATCTTGCGGATTATTCCGTACAGAACATCATTATTGGGTACCATTATGCTGAACATTCCTTCCGACATACCGTCTTCGACCTTGTAACTGAAGCTTCTCACTGTCACATTGTATCCTGCTATGACATCGGCGATTCTGTTTCCTATACCTATGTCCTCTATTCCTGAGACCTTGATAAGGGCATTGAATGTCGGAGCTCCCCTGGCCTTGGTCCACCTTGCAGTCACTATCCGGTAAGGATAGCGTGACATCATGTTATGGGCATTGGGGCAGCTGGTCCTGTGGATTTTAATTCCTTCCGATATTGTAACAAATCCGAATATGGAGTCTCCAAAAACCGGGTTGCAGCATTTTGCAAGCTTGTAACCAAGTCCGTCGACCTTTTCTTCAATTACCAGAAAATCAGAATAGACGGAAGCATCTGTATCCCTTGATTCTTTTTCAGGAGCCGGCACAAGGGGCATAACGTTAGCTGCTTCCTCCTTTTCTCCCCTGAGCAGGACTTCCTTTATCTCAAGCAGGTCGAGTTTTCCGGATTCAATGCTGCAGTACAGGTCCTGTGCATTTTTGAACTCGTAATGATTAATAAGCTTCTGAATTACATGATCGTTGTAGTTCAGCTTCCAGTTCTTCAGCCTGCGCATCAGCATCTCCTTACCTTCCGCGGCCGATTTTATTCTTTCCTCGCCCAGTGCCTGTCTGATCTTTGTTTTGGCCTTGCCTGTAACCACGAAGGAAAGCCAGTCCTGTTTGGGTTTCTGATTTTTTGACCTGATAACTGATACATGATCCCCGTTCTGAAGCCGGTATCTAAGTGTCACATTGCGTCCGTTAACCTTTCCTCCCACGCATGAAGCGCCCACGTCCGTGTGGATGTCGAATGCAAAATCGAGAAGGGTTGAGCCCGCGGGAAGCTGCCTCAGGTGGCCCTTGGGAGTAAAGACAAAGACCTCGTCGGTATATAGACCCGGCCGTACCTGGTCGAGAAAAGCATCACCCTCTTTTTCTGTCGATTCAAGTATATCACGCATCTTGCCAAGCCACACATCGAGCCCACCCTCCCCCTTGATACCTTTGTATTTATAATGAGCGGCCAGACCTTTCTCGGCTATCTCATCCATGCGCGTTGACCTGATCTGCACTTCGACCCATTTACCCCTGGGGCCTACCACCGTTGTGTGAAGTGATTCGTAACCATTTGATTTTGGAACGGATATCCAGTCGCGCAAACGGCTGGGATTGGGCTGGTAAAGATCTGTTACAACTGAGTAGACTCTCCAGCAATCGGCTTTTTCGTTCTCCTGTTCACTGTCGATAATAATCCTGACAGCAAACAGGTCGTATACCTCATCAAATTCCACCCCCTGCTTTTTCATTTTAAGCATTATGGAATGAATCGATTTTGTCCTGCCCTTGATTTCATACTTAAAGCCAAGGCTGTCGAGCTTATCCTTCAGCGGAGCGGAGAACTCCCTGACAAGCTTATTTCTTGAGGCAGCGGTCTGCCTGAGCCTTCCTTCAACATAGCTAAACTGTTCCGGCTCAAGATACTTGACTGCCAGATCCTCCATTTCCGACTTGATGTTGTAATAGCCCAGACGGTGAGCCAGGGGAGCGTATAGGAAATAGGTTTCGGAAGCAATGGGCAGCTTATCCTTTTCAGGCGCATTATCTAGGTCTCTCATATAATCGAGCCTCTCCACCAGCTTGATAAGTATCACCCTGACGTCGTCGGCAAGGCTGAGAAGAAGTTTTCTGAAATTCTCCGACTGGTACGAAGCCTGAGTCGAATCGATGCCGGTTATCCTGTTAAAGCCCTGCAGTATCTCAACCACCTTAATACCGAACTCCTTCTCAAGTTCCTGGGGTGTTATCGACAAACTTCCGTAGGAGTCGTGGAGGAGCGCTGTTATGATTGTATTGGTTCCCAGGCCCATTTCGCCGGCAACTATTGATGCCACCGACAGGGCATGTTCAATTTCCGGTTTCCCCGTGAGAATTGACTTGCCCGCGCATGCTTCAATTGCCAGCTCAAGGGCACGCCTAATTTTTCCGGCGTCACCTGGTCCCAGTGTGCTGCCTGCCAATTTAAGCAGATTACGGTATGCACTTTTGATTTTCTGAGATTCGGTCATGGTCAGTTTCCGGAGTATGCATTCACTCCTGAAACTTACAAATTATGACAGATTCCAGCAATATTTCAGGCCAAATAAATTCAATGTCCCGGATTATCGACAAACCGGTCTTACTTTGGTACAGTCTCTTGCTCCATCTTTTCAAGATTTTCGAGTCCTTCTATCCCAAAATCATCCGACAGCCGCGCTAGACTTTTCAGATCGATGTCACCCCTTATTGAAATGAGGGTATTATTGCCTGGTCCTCCGCTAATAACCAGAAGTTCAGATATTTTGTCTCCTTTCTGTCTGCAAGAAACCTGGTTTAATCCTTACCTTCCTTTTCCTTACAGTCCCGATAATTTTTTTCATGCCTACCCTGCTATATATTAACAATTGTCCGTTTCAGGGATGACGTATGAGGAACGATTTCATTACAGCAAAACAAAAAACAATGTAAATAAAAGAGAGGAGTAAATTTGTATTAAACCAAAATTAATTCTAAATTTGCACCGCGAATTTGTAAAGCTGAATAAGTAGCTTAACAGCTTTGAAAGCAACAGTCGGAAAGTTCTTTAAGGCAGAGTCAAATCAGTCCGGATCAGGTGGCAGATCGTCATGAAATACTGTTAACACATGGCCGGGAATAATATATGGAATGATTTAGTAGCTCAGCTGGTAGAGCACATCCCTTTTAAGGATGGGGTCCTGGGTTCGAGCCCCAGCTAGATCACGAAAAACCCGGATTCACTCCGGGTTTTTACGTTTATATTCAGAATCACTGAATCTCAATTGCCTTTTCTCTCCTGTAACAAAAACAGAATTATATTCTCCGGCCTGGTTTTTTTTCAGTCTTTACCGGCGGTATATTCCGGATTCTGTTGTTGTCTCTGCCAGTTCACTTCGAAAGTACGGGAATCTGACGGTTAATCGATTCTTCGAGAGAGATAAGGGTTTCTGTCCTGACTATTCCCGAAATATTCTGGATCTTGTCTGTAAGAATATCCCGGAGATGTTCATTGTCACGGGTATAGACCTTGATAAAAAGGGAATAGTTGCCGGTAGTGTAATGGCATTCTATAATTTCAGGAATCTTCCTGAATTCCTCGACAATATCGCGATAATGACCCGGATGATCCAGAAACACACCAATATAGGCACAGGTCTTGAATCCGACGAGTGCAGGATCAACCTTGAACTCGGATCCCTTAATCACACCGGTTTTTATAAGCCTCTGAACCCGCTGGTGAATGGCAGCGCCGGAAACATTGCATTCCCTGGCAACTTCAAGATAAGGGATCCTGGCATTTTTAGTAATGATATCCAGAATCTTCTTATCCAGATTATCTATTTGAACATTTTCACTCATCACGGAAGATTTAGATTAACAGATTTGTAGTATTCTTTTTTAGTAGTTACAAAATTAAAGATATTTCCAAAAATTCCTATAAGGAATTGAAATTCTTTTACTCTAAAAACTTACAGATTTAGGAGAAACTTTCAGGAGAGGGCCTGAAAAAGGCTATTATGCTATCTGTTAATCCATCCGATTATTTCATTGACATCCAAAATTTGCTTATCCTCCAGGTATTTTTTAATTCCTTCAATTATTTTAACTGCAGATTCCGGATCGATAAATGAAGCGGTTCCGACCTGAATTGCAGCGGCTCCTGCCAGCAGGAATTGCAGAGCATCTTCAGCCGTCAAGATCCCTCCGATTCCTATAACCGGAATTGTCACGGCATTAGCTGTCTGCCAGACCATCCTCAGGGCAACAGGCCGTACAGCCGGACCCGAAAGGCCTCCTGTAACTGTTGAAAGGGATGGTTTCATGTTTTTCACATCAATTGCCATTCCCAGAAGGGTGTTAATCAGTGAAATGGCATCAGCTCCTTCTTCCTCCGCTATCCTTGCAAAATCAGTAATACTGGTAACATTCGGTGATAGTTTTACAATCAGGACCCGCGGCCAAACCGACCTTACCGCCCTGATGACCTCCCTTGCCGATAGCGGATTGGTACCAAAGATCATCCCGCCCTGCTTTACATTCGGACATGAAATATTCAGTTCGATGGCAGGTATCTTCTCCAGTCTTACAATTCTCTCTGCAAGAGCAACATAGTCATCGATACTGCTACCGTTTACATTCACTATCACGTTCGTATCGTAAGCCGAAACAACAGGATATATATTATTTTCAAAGTAATCGATTCCCTTGTTCTGAAGTCCCACTGCATTAAGCATTCCCGAAGGGGTTTCTGCCATTCTCGGATAGGGATTTCCCTCCCTTGCTTCCATTGTGGTGCCTTTCAGGATTATTCCACCCAGGAGGGATACATCAAAGAAGTCATCGAATTCCGAACCATACCCGAAGGTGCCGGATGCAGTCATCACCGGGTTTTTGAGCTTCATTGCTCCAATAGCAACATCCAGTTTTACCATTTCAGATCCTTTGTGTTAAAAACCGGTCCATCTGTACAGCTGCACAGTTTTCCACGAACAGTATCCACAACGCAGCATAGACACACCCCGAAACCGCATGCCATAAGATGTTCCAGCGACACCTCACAGTCTGTGCCAGTTCCGCGGCAATAGCCGGCAACGGCTTTCATCATGGGTTCGGGACCACAGCAGTATACATGGTCAAAACGTTCATTCCTGAGGATGGAATGGTCGGTAAGGTAACCCTTCTCACCCCTTGAACCGTCTTCCGTTGTAAGCCACACCGGACCAATGCTTTCATATTCACTGTATTCGACAATTCTTTCAGAATCCCTGAATCCCAGAAGCAGCTGAGGTTTCAATCCCCTTGACTTCATATACCTGCCCAGAAACAGCAGGGGCGCTATTCCGCATCCACCCCCGGCCAAAAGTATGCTGCTGTCCTTTCCGGGAATTGTGAATGAATTTCCCAGCGGATAGACCAGATTCAGTCTTTCTCCTGTTTTCAGCCGCGAAAGACGGCGGGTACCGCTTCCTGCAATCTGAATAAGCATTTTTATTGAATTGGATGCATAATCAACATCATGGATAGAAAAGGGGCGGCGGAGAAAAGTATCAGGACTCCCTTCCACCTTAAGCTGTGCAAACTGACCGGGTTTAAGCTCAGGCAGCTGTTCAGCCGTCGTCAGCTCAAGAATGAAAATGTCGGAATTCAGTCTGGTATTATTCTTAACTGTGAAGTATTCAACTCTCTTTGCCATCGGCAGGGTCTTTTCCGCAAAGATAAGCAATGAAGTGCTTGCTTAAAACAAAGCTCAGTGTTTAGAAGGGAAAAATTCCTCGAAGCTATTGTCATCAAAAAACCATACTATCCTGATTACACTCTGTCCCCGGGCTGCCCTGGGGACCAGGTTTTCATTCCTTATAATTTCAGATAATTTTTCAGGCGTTTCATCAGGTTTATTTTGCACAGACTTATTTTGCAGAACCTCATTCTGTAAAGCTGCAGCCGGCAGAGCTTCACTCTGTACAGGTTCCTGCTGAACAGGCTCTTTTTCAATTGAATCTTTCTCAGGTGATAAATCAAGACCCCCAAAGAGATCACCAAATGTCTGCTCCTTGTACATTGATCCTTTTCCAAACAAGAGCCATTCTGTGGAAATAAAGGGGTATTTCTCAAGCATTTTCAGGATGAAATCCAGACTTGGATTGTTCCTGCCCGATAAAATGTGAGATATTCCTGATGCCTGAACATTAATATCAGCTGCCAGCTGAGCTGATGTTTTGTTTTCCTTTATAAGAAACTCCTGTATCCTGTCTTTCATCGTAAATATATAATATATACTATTCTAAATCAGCATTATTTACAAATTAGAAACCATATCTGATTACAAATTAATGTCATACGACAATATTCTAATAAAACTTCCATAAGAATTCCATAAGTACATGTTTTATTACAAATGTAATTCATAAATAGTTTACAAACATAACTTAATCTTATTTTACAAATGTAATGAAACAATATGAATCCTTGCACGGATTAAATGCATATTAAATAACGTTCAACAGATCTAAGTTGAAATATACCCTATAATATTGAAGAATTACTTAAGTTTAGGCATATATAAGTCTGGTGTACTGTGCTTTAATAAGGCATGTCTCATATTTCTAAAGAATATCGTCATTCAGGTTAAATTAATATTGCATTATCACAACAGATAAACCATATATATCATAGATTATTAATACTTTATAGATATATGATGTTTTGTTACTGGATTAATTACAGATGTAATGATCATTGTAATTATTGTGGTGTTACATTTGTAAAATGATGTTCTTTTTGAATTGTTTACATATGTAATTTGCCACTTTTTTGAGCCGCGTTACATATTTCAATCTCTTTAACACGGACAGGTTGAAACATTGCAGTTTTAAAAGCGGATATTCCCGTCCCCTGCTCTTTGTGATTTCAAATATTCAACTGTGGTGAACTTGAGGAAATTCAAAATACATCTTCCCTGTTTGCGGTTTTATCAGAAAGTTTTTTTTTCTTTAGCCTTAAATCCTTGTTTTATGACCAGTTCAAAATCCCGTTTTTCAATTCCCCTTCACTATCAGATATTAATATTGCTGCTTGCAGGAGGTCTGTTTGGATATTACTTTTCAGATTTAACCAGATACACCAACTGGATCGGGGAAATATTTCTGCGATCTCTGAATATGATAATTGTTCCACTTATTTTCTGTTCCATCTCTACGGGAGTGGCAAGTGTCGGCAGCAGCGGTAAACTGGGAAGACTTGGGGCAAAGACTCTTGGATTTTATATTCTCTCGACTCTTGTAGCAATTTTAACCGGCTTGCTTCTGGTTAATGCAGTAAAGCCCGGCGTGGGTGCCGATCTTGGTTTTGTTGAGCCTGTTGAAGGTGTTGCAGCAGCGTCGGACAGCTTCAGCCAGACACTGATCAAGATTATTCCCACAAACATTATCGAAGCCCTTGCAGAGGGCCAGATGCTTTCAATAATATTCTTCGCGATCTTGTTCGGCTATTTCCTTACCAGGATCGATGAAAAGCCGCAGCAGCTTATATCAGACGTTCTGAACGGGATCCTGGATGTAATTATGAAGATAACAATGCTGGTCATCAGGTTTGCACCTGTGGGAATTTTCAGCATTACCGCCAAAGTTATTGCCCAGCAGGTAATTAGTGGCAATGGCATTGAAGAAATCATTTCAAGGCTGGGATTGTATATGTTAACGGTTCTGGCAGGCATCTTTTTCCATTTTCTCATCACCCTCTCCCTGGCATTGAGGTTTATGGGAAAAGTAGATCCGATAAAGCATTTACGGAACATGGCCACTCCGATACTTACGGCATTTTCTACCTCATCGTCAAATGCAACCCTTCCACTAACAATGGAAGCGGTTGAGAACAAGGATGGCGTTTCGGGCAAAATATCCAGCTTCACCCTGCCCCTTGGTGCTACCATCAACATGAACGGAACAGCCCTGTATGAATGCGTGGCCGTGGTCTTTATCGCCCAGGCATATGGTGTTGACCTCAGTTTCGGTCAGCAGATGATCGTGGTATTCACGTCGCTTCTGGCAGCCATTGGTTCAGCCGGGATTCCCATGGCAGGACTGGTAATGATGGCGGTGGTGCTTAAGGCTGTCGGGCTTCCCCTGGAAGGAATAGGATTACTTCTTGCTGTTGACCGGATTCTAGATATGTTCCGTACCACCCTCAATGTTTATAGTGACACCTGCGCTGCCGTGATCATTGCAAAATCAGAGGGAGAAGAACTGAATATCTGATCTTCAGAATATAAATGAGAATCGTATCTCCGGGCTTCCGTATATTCCCCAGACATCATCGCTCAAAGTCCACAGGAACGAAATATTCAGCGACGATCTCTCACCTAACTGTTGCCGGATGCCGCCTCCTGCAAGAACCATCCCCGCGTGGAACCTGTCTGAATCATAGGGAGTATTTTTGAAGAATGACGATTCAAGGCTGAGCAGTTCATATTCTGCATGCAGGAATAATCCTGCATGCAGGCCCAGCGGTATGGCATTGTGCAGGTCCTGCAAAAACAAATACTCGATATAACTTTTCCCTCCGTAAATAAAGGTACGTGCTTTGTATAATTTATAGTACTGAAAGACAGGTCCCGCCGCGATGCCAATCCTCGGCAGCACCCATAATCCAATAACAGGCGAGACCTGTATATCGGTATAGGTGCCGAATTGCAGATTAAAATTCCCTCCAAAGAACAACCTTTCTTTCAGCGGCGGTATTTCCTTGTCCGAAGTTTGCCCGTCAGCGCTAATCAACGCGTTCTGTAAGAATGCCACAAGAAAAAGCACAAGGCATATCTTAGTGATTGATTTATATTTTTTTATCCGATAAGTTATCATAAAACTATTTTGTAACTTTACATTATAGGCCGTCAAATTAACGAAAAAATCAATCTCTGCTATAAATCCATAACCTGAAGTCCGGACAGCCCTACTCATAGCTTTTTATCTCAATCTTGCCGTCCATAGCCAGCAAGCCATTGAAAGCCAAAGCCCTGATTTCATCTTCTCCCGGGTACACAACTACCCTGGCAATAAACTCCACCCTGCTCCTTATTTTTTCCACGTGCGACTCCTGGTAAGCCAGTCCGCCCGTAAGTATTATCGCGTCCACCTTACCGGCCAGCACGGCAGACATGGCTCCTATCTCCTTGGCTATCTGGTAGGCAAGGGCGTCGGTGATCAAAACGGCTTTCTGATCGCCGTCATCTGCCATTTCATACACCTGCCTGAAATTGTTTGTCCCAAGATATGCCAGCATTCCGCCTTTACCGCAAATCATGTCTTTCAGTTCATCATAAGTGTGTTTACCGTCAAAGCAAAGATCCAGCAGCTGCCTTGCAGGAAGACCGCCTGAACGTTCAGGTGAGAATGGTCCGTCACCATGAAGGGCATTGTTAACATCAACAACCTTTCCTTTCCTGTGGGCTCCAACACTAATCCCTCCACCCATATGAGCCACCACCAGATTCAGTTCCTCATATTCCCGGGCTACAGAAGCTGCATACAGCCGGGCTACAGCTTTCTGGTTCAGGGCATGAAAAATTGAAACCCTTTCAATTTCCGGGTGTCCTGAGATTCTGGCAACGGGGGCCAACTCGTCAACCACCACGGGATCTACTATATAAGCCCTGGCGGCCGGAAGTGAGGCAGCAATGTCGGAAGCAATCAGTCCGCCAAGATTGCTGGCATGTTCGCCCCTTGCAGCTTCAATCAGGTCGTCGCGAAGTTTTCGGTTCACTTCATAGATCCCCGATTCAATCGGTTTTATAACCCCTCCCCTGCCAATAACTGCAGAAATTGATTCCAGATTGAATTTTTCCTTTGTCAGTTCCTCCATTATCAGGTTTCTCCTGTAGTGCATCTGGTCGGCAATTCGCCTGAAGCCTGACAGTTCCCCGAGGGTATGCCGGAGTGTTTTCTCAAACAAAATAACATCTTCTTCAAGCAAAGCGAACTTAGTTGAAGTAGAACCTGGGTTGATTGCTAATATTAGCCTCTTGGACATATAATTATGATTTGAGGAAATCCTGTAAAAAGCCCCGTTTCAGGCCATAAGGCAGGAAAGTGCTATACAGTAGAATTTTGACATTTCGCTTTCGCTTCTCGACATTACTATCACAGGTTTTTCAGTTCCCCTGATAAGTCCGGCAAGTTCTCCACCTGCGAAAAGCATCAGTCCCTTGTAAAAGGGATTCGAGGACTCCAGTGAGGGGAAAAGAAGAATATCGGCATCGCCGTTGACAGGAGTCGGGACTCCCTTTACAGCGACGCTTTTCCTGTCGCATGCCAGGAAGATATCGAGAGGGCCGTCGATAATGCAATCGGGAAATTCTCCCTCCTCTGCCATTTTAAGCATCTCGCTGTAATCGCTGCTGCTTGAAAAGTGGCGGCTGGGTTTTTCAGTAGCTGAAACAAGAGCTATCCTTGGCTTATCAATTCCAAACCTTCCAGCCATTTCAACAGCATATTTCAGCATCTCCACCTTCTGCTCAAGTGATGGTACAGGTATAACGGCTGTATCGGTGATAAACAATAATTTATGATAGGCCGGAATTTCAATTGCACACACATAGCTCAGCACTGCTCCGGGGATCATCAGCCCGTTCTTTTTATCCATCACAGCTTTCAGAAACATATCAGTTCCGACAAGCCCTTTCATGGCAATACCGGCGTCGCCTTCGCGGGTCATTTTTATCGCCCTTGAAGCTGCTTCCGTCTCATTGTCCGATTCAACAATTGAAAACAAGGAAGGATCTATCCCGTTTTTTCTGCAAATATTTTTTATCTCGCTTGTCCGGCCAATCAGGATAGCATCAACAAGTCCGTATTTTACTGCCTTGTGTATAGCACTGATTACATTAGCATCCTGGGCCCAGGCTACAGCGATCTTCTGCCTGCGCTTTGACAAAAGCACCCTTTCAACCATCTGGTCCAGCGTGCGTATCATAACACAACTATTTGCTTGATGCTGCAGCAAGCAGTATGCTGTCGTACTTTGCCTGTTCCGAGTCTGATCGTGATGTTAATACAATAGGCACCTGGGCGCCGAGGATCATTGAAGCAACCTTTGCCTGGGCAAAGAAAACCAGCGATTTATAAAGCACGTTTCCCACCTCGATGTCGGGCATCAGTAAAAGGTCGGTATCACCTGCAACTTCGCTCCTGATACCCTTGTGCTTTGCGCTTTCGATGCTGACGGCGTTATCGAAGGCAAGCGGTCCGTCGATAATGCAGTTTCTGATCTGTTCTCTCTGGTTCATTTTTGAAAGCAGGGCGGCATCGAGAGTGGCTTCCATGTTCTCATTCACCATTTCGACTGCTCCCAGGACTGCCACTTTCGGCATTTCATATCCAAGGCGGTTCAGGAAGGCGACAGAATTATTCACTATGGCTATCTTATCCTTGAGGTTGGGGGCAATATTCATCGCCACATCGGTCACGGCGATAAGCTTATGGTAAGTACCGACCTCAAAGACAGCGATATGCGAGAGCAGGTTTCCTGTTCTGAGTCCCCACTCCCTATGGAGAACAGCTTTCAGGAGTTTTGCAGTACCCACCTTGCCTTTCATAAGAATATCGGCCTGTTTTCCGCTCAGCATCCTTACGGATTTTTCAACAGCCCCGTCAATATCAGGTTCGTGGATGATAGAGATTCCCGAGATGTCATAGCCAAACTCGCTGCAGATAGTATGTATTCCATCTCTGTCGCCGATGAATATCGGCTCGATAATCCCATCCTTCCATGCTCTCAGAACAGCGCTGAGGCAATTTTGATCCTGGGCCACTGCAAGAACCAGTTTTCTTACCGGTTTTCCTGCCACGATGCCCTTAAGGTCGGACAAGCTTCTTAGAACCATAAATTCGTCGTTTTAGTTTGTTATTATACTGAATGGCGCTCAACAAGATATTTCGTATCCATCGCGATAACAAGTTCCTCATTGGTGGTGATTGTCATAACTGCTGTCTTTGAACCAGGTTTTGATATAAGCTTGTCCTGACCCCTGACTCCGTCATTCTCCCGGTGGTCAAATTCGATTCCCAATGCTTCCATGCCGGAACAGATCATTTCCCTCATTTTGAAATCATTCTCCCCTATTCCACCCGTAAAGACAAGCAAATCGAGTCCGTTAAGCACAGCATAATATGAACCAATATATTTTCTCACCTTATAGGCGTACATATTGAGGGCAAGAATGGCCTTTTCATTTCCTTCGGCAGCAGCAGCAGCCAGGTCGCGCATGTCAGAGGAAAGCCCCGAGATACCCGCCACTCCGCTTTTCTTGTTAATCAGATTATTGACTCCCGCCACACTCAAATGTTCCTTGTCTGCAATGTATATCAGTACTCCGGCATCAATATCTCCCGTTCTCGTACCCATTATGAGTCCGTCGACAGGTGTGAAACCCATTGAGGTATCTATCGAGTTGCCGTTTTTAATTGCTGTAATTGAGGCTCCATTGCCAAGATGGCATGTAATTATCTTCAGCTTCCTGTAATCCTTTCCAAGCAGTCCGGCAGCCTTTGAAGCCACAAACTTATGGCTGGTGCCATGGTACCCGTATTTCCTTATTCTGTACTTGTCGTAGTATTCGTGTGGAAGGGCGTACATGTAGGCATAGTCGGGCATTGTCTGGTGGAAGGAAGTATCAAAAACCGCTACCTGGGGAACACCGGGTATCAGCTTCTCCACTGACAGGATTCCCTTGAGATTGGCAGGGTTATGAAGCGGGGCGAGCTCGCAGTTGATCTCTATCTGCTTCTTTACTTCACTGTTAACAAGAACGCTCTCCTTGTAACTTTCGCCTCCGTTAACCACCCTGTGACCTACAGCCTTGATTTCCGTGATATCCTTTATCACACCGTGGTCTGGATCGGTAAGTACCGACATTACCTGGTTTATTCCCAGAGTATGATCCGGAATATCGCTTATAACCCTGTATGGTTCCCTGGAGTTTACATTATGTGTAAGTACACTGTCATTCAGTCCGATACGCTCAATCATGCCTTTTGCCAGCATATTTGTCGATTCGCCCATTTCAAACAGCTGGTACTTGATGGATGAACTGCCGCAGTTAAGAACAAGAACAATCATTTCAATCTTTTTAAAATTAAACAACAATAACTATTTATTTGCAGCTGCCTGATTTGCCGTGATTGCAATCATGCTGACGATATCGTTTACCGAGCAACCTCTCGAAAGATCGTTTATCGGTGCTGCCATACCCTGAAGGATCGGGCCTATTGCTTCCGCGTTTGCCAGTCGCTGGACAAGTTTATAGGCTATATTTCCGCAGTTCAGGTCGGGGAAGACCAGAACATTGGCTTTACCTGCGATCTTGCTTCCTGGGGCCTTTTTCTGCCCTATAGCTTCAACCAGGGCGGCATCACCCTGAAGTTCTCCGTCGATCATCATATCCGGAGCCATTTCCCTGGCTATTCCGGTAGCGCTGACAACTTTGTCGACAAAATCATGCTTCGCGCTTCCCTTTGTTGAAAAGCTCAATAATGCAATGCGGGGCTCAAATCCGCAGATTGCCCTGGCAGTCTGTCCGCTGGCCACGGCTATCTCGGCCAGTTCCCTGTCGGTCGGATCGGGATGCACGGCTCCATCGGCAAACAATAAAACTCCGTTCTCACCGAAGCTCTTGTCTTTCAATATCATGATAAAAGCGCCCGATACAACCGAAATACCCGGTGCAGTCTTTACATACTGAAAAGCCGGACGCAGTACATCGCCTGTTGGATGATCGGCTCCCGAAACCTCACCGTCGGCATCCCCGTTCTTGATCATCATAACCCCGAGATAAAGTGGATTTTCAATAAGTTTTGCTGCTTCTTCCCTTGTAAGTCCCTTGCTCTTCCTGAGCTCAACCATCATTTCAATATAGTGATCCTTCTTTGGGTTGGAACGCGGATCAATAATAACTGCCCTGCTTAGGTTTTTCAGTCCGAGCTGCTCAGCCTTCGATGCAATTTCCGCTGGATTGCCTATCAGTATTATCTGTGCAAGCCCCTCGCCTATCGCGACATCGGCAGCTTTAAGGGTCCTTTGCTCATATCCTTCAGGCAGGACTATGCGTTTGTTGAGTTTCTTTGCGTTCAGTTTGATTTGGTTAATTAATTCCATTGTATATCAATAAGTTAAAATTTATTACTAGATTCTCTAAAAGTAGAAAGAAAATCCCTATATAACCAAGACAATCAACATGATTATTTTCAACAAGTAATCCATGCCAAAAAAACATTAAGGAGTAAAAGCATTTCAGCATATAAATAAAATCATTTCTTAAATTTGCGCATCAAAAATTCAATCTTCATGGAGTTTCCGGTAGAAAAATTTAATTCACTCGAAGAGTCACTGGATGGTGAGCTTAAATACGACAGGGTAAGCAGGCTGATATATTCCACCGATGCTTCCGATTACAGGGAAAAGCCTTTGGCTGTAGTATGGCCGAAGAATTCCTCCGACATTAAAAAGATACTCGCGTTCGCGTCAGAGGAAAAGATCGGGATCACTATGCGGGCAGCCGGGACTTCCCTCGCGGGGCAGGTTGTCGGATCCGGAATAATCGTGGATATCTCAAGGCACATGAACAGGATTCTTGAGCTGAATCGTGAGGAACACTGGGTAAGGATTGAACCCGGAGTGGTTCTCGACGAGCTGAATATGTACCTTAAGCCTTTCGGTTTGTTTTTCGGTCCTGAAACATCAACTTCCAGCAGATGCAACCTGGGAGGAATGCTGGGCAACAACTCATGCGGATCACATTCACTTGTTTACGGGTCCACCAGGGAGCATACGATTGAGATCAAAGCTCTGCTAAGCGACGGAAGTGAAGCCGTATTCGGTCCTGTCAGCAAAGAAACTTTTGAAAGCAAATGCAAACAGGATAACCTGGAAGGAAAGATCTACAGGAACATCAGGGATATGCTCAGCAAGCCTGAAAATCAGACCTCCATAAGGGAAGGTTACCCCGATCCCCGGATTCCAAGGCGCAACACCGGCTATGCACTCGATCTTCTCCTGGATTCCGAAATATTTGACAGCAATTCCGGCAAAAAATTCAATTTCTGCAAGTTGCTTGCCGGATCGGAAGGTACTCTTGCAGTCACGACGGAGATTAAACTGAATACTGTTCCCCTTCCGCCTGCATACAAAACACTGGTGTGCGTTCATCACAGGCACCGCGACGAGGCATTTCACGCGAACCTGCTTGCCCTTAAGTTCAAACCCACCGCGGTTGAGCTTACTGACGACAGGATTCTGGAGCTTACCAAGGAAAACCTCAGCCAGCGGAACAACCGCTTTTTTATCGAAGGTGATCCGGGTGCAATCATGATGGTTGAATTTGCCAGGGATACCGAAGAAGAAACAGAGTCGGTCACAGCAGCCCTTATTGATGCCATGAAAGCCGAAGGATACGGTTATGCCTACCCTGTGTTAAGGGGAAAGGATATGGCAAAGGCCTGGGAACTCCGCAAGGCAGGGCTTGGTGTTCTGGGAAACATGAAAGGTGACGGCCGGACAGTCTCCCTGGTCGAGGATACAGCTGTAAGAGTGGAGGATCTGCCTGCCTACATGGATGATTTTGCAAAACTGCTAGCCGCCCACGGAAAAGATTCAGTGTATCATGCCCATATCGGTACTGGAGAACTGCATATACGGCCTGTCCTTAACCTTAAGGATCCGGGCGATGTGGAACTTTTCAGGACCATCGGTCTTGAAACTGCCAGACTCGTGAAGAAATACCGCGGTTCACTCAGCGGTGAGCATGGTGACGGAAGGCTCAGGGGTGAATTCATTCCGCTGATACTGGGTGAAGAGAATTACAAACTTCTCAAGGAACTAAAAGCTGCCTGGGATCCTGAAAACATACTTAACCCGGGAAAGATAGTCGACACTCCCCTGATGAACACCTTCCTCAGGTATGAACCGGGCACCATAACCCCCGAACTTGAAACAATTTACGATTTTTCATCTACCGAAGGCATCATCAGGGCAGCTGAAAAATGCAACGGATCGGGCGATTGCCGCAAGTCGCTGAAAATCGGAGGAACCATGTGTCCGACCTTCATGGCAACCATGGATGAATACAAGTGCACCAGGGCAAGGGCAAACATACTGAGGGAATTCCTCAGCATCAGGGACGGAGACCCCTGGGACCATAAAGAGATTTATGATATTCTCGATCTGTGTGTCGGATGCAAGGGATGCAAGGCCGAATGTCCCTCGGGTGTGGACATTGCAAAAATGAAGTCGGAATTCCTTCAGCACTGGTACGACAGACACGGAATACCGCTCCGTACCAGGCTGATAGCCTACATCGCGACATTTAACCGTATCGGATCGCTGGTTCCGGCTGTTTACAACTTTTTCCTCAATAACAAATTCTTTTCAGACCTTCTCAAAAGGACGATAGGATTTGCCAGGGAAAGGTCGATCCCGCTACTGTACAGGACGACCATGAGGAAATGGCTGAAGAAGAATCTGCCGGCACTGAATCCCTCCCATCCGCGGGGAACAGTATGCCTGTTCGTCGACGAATTCACCGATTACAACGACACTGAAGCGGGAATTGCAGCGGTCAGGCTGCTGACAGCCCTGAATTACAAGGTAACTACCGTGAGTCATGACCTGAGTGCCAGAACCTTCATTTCCAAAGGACTGCTCAGGAAAGCTAAAAAGATAGCGATCAATAATATAAAAGCCTTTGCCGACATCGTTAGCGACGAAACTCCTCTTGTGGGAATAGAACCGTCGGCGATACTCGGTTTCCGCGATGAATACCCCGATCTTGCAGGCGACGATCTGAAGGAAAAAGCCCTGAAAATAGCGCGAAACAGTTTCCTTATCGATGAATTCATCTCAAGGGAATTCAAAGCCGGCAGGATAAAAAGAGAATCGTTTACCGACAAGAGCCTCGACATACTTCTGCATGCCCACTGCCAGCAGAAAGCTGTCTCATCCTCCGCATGCTCAATTGAAATGCTCTCAATTCCTGCAAATTACAAGGTCACTGAGATAGCTTCAGGATGCTGCGGCATGGCCGGCTCCTTCGGATATGAGAAGGAACATTTCGAACTATCGAACAAGATAGGGGAACTGGTTCTGTTTCCCGAAATCCGCAACAGCGGAAGTGAAGTGGCTATTGCCGCCCCGGGAACAAGCTGCAGGCATCACATAAAAGACGGAACCGGAAGAACGGCAAAACCACCGGTAGTCCTGCTATATGAAGCATTGAAGCAAACTATATAAAGATACATTGTCTTGCGGTCTTGCGGTCTTGCAGTCTTGCAGTCCTTTCTAATGCGGCACATCGCCTATAATACATCGCCTATAATACATCGCCTCTAATACATAATACATTGTCTTGCAGTCTTGCAGTCTTGCAGTCCTTTCTAATGCGCCACATCGCCTATAATACATCGCCTATAATACATCGCCTATAATACATCGCCTATAATACATAATACATTGCCCTGCGCCACTACGCGTGTATTGTAAAACTATCCGCATCACCGCTCGCGGGGAATTTATTACGGAATTCATTCAGTTCTTCAATACTGATCTCGCATGATATAATGCATTCACGGTAAAGCTCCGCGGAGGCTATTATCTCTCCCTTCGGTCCTATCATCATGGAATCGCCTGAATAATTTATATCCAATCCGTCGAGGCCGACACGGTTTACTCCCGCCACATAGCATTGATTTTCAATAGCCCTGGCCTTTAACAATGTCAGCCATACATCGCGCCTGGCTTCGG
>Ga0302244_1000032_pt1 | contig 125326 bp, 149 predicted proteins | sample AAG_UR_Phe_MG_FD_193513 | JGI IMG/M metagenome (GOLD analysis project Ga0302244, IMG submission 193513) | Enriched activated sludge microbial communities from anaerobic digester in WTTP, New Holstein, Wisconsin, United States - AAG_UR_Phe | ecosystem: Engineered > Bioreactor > Anaerobic >... | reverse complement strand
CTCCGCCTCCTCCTGGTCGCGCGGCACGAACACCTCCACGGCCACCTGCCTCATCCGCAGAACGTGCTCGGTGAACCGCGCGCGCAGGAGGCTGGCCCGCGTAGCGCCGTTCACCAGGAACACGCGGTGCGGGATGGGGTGTCCATCGGCGTCGGTCAGGACCTGATCGGGCGCCAGTTCGATGACGGCGAAGCCCGCCAGGGCCAGCGGGGCCAGCGGCTTCTTCTCCTTGGTGGGGGCGGACATGAACCAGTCGATGTCCGCCGCGTGGTCGTTGGTGTCCCGGTTGTTCGGGTGAACGGGGAGGTTGATGAAGTCCCACAGCGACATCGTGCGGATGTTGGTGACCGGCCCCAGCAGTTCGATGTCGTCGATCAGCATGGGGATCATGCTGACCTCGGGGATGGGGGTCCCCGGCGGTGCGATCACGTCCGCCAGGGAGGGCGGCGGCCTCTTCACCGAGCGCGCGCGGGACGGAACTTTCTTCTTGGGCATGGTCTTGTGCTCCTTGGCTGTGAACTACCCGTGATTCATGGGCCACCGGGGCGCTAACCCCACCCAGGCAGCCCTGCCCGCCTACAGCGCGGCCCACACCATGGCGAACGTCACGAGCGTGACGAACGCCGCCAGGATCGTGTTGGCGAGCCGGGGGTCCTCCGGCTGCCACGTGTAGGCGACCCTGGCCCAGTGCTTGATCTTCGCCCAGTTCATCGGGGCCTCCGTGAGAGAGAGGGTCCGCCCGCCCTCGCCCCATCGCGGGGAGAGGGCGGGCGGCCGGACGTCAGGGCCGCGCGGCGAGGACGGCGGCGCGCGTGGCGTGCCACGCGTCCACCAGGTCCCCCAGGGTCATCCGCCTGTTGCGCGGCGACCCCGCGATGCCGACGTGACCGCCGGCCTCGGAGCCCCACAGGCCCTGGACGATGTCGCGGGCCGAGACCCCGGGGATGGGGTCCGCGAAGCCGATGGTGATCGACCCGAACGTCGGGTTGTACCCGACGTTCGCCACGGCCATCGAGCCGTCCAGGGGCGACTCGTAGTCCGCGTTCACGAACCAGGCTGCGACGCGGACGGCCACCCCGTCCTCCATCTCAACGAAGGACTCGCGGTTCTTCCGCGAGTTGTCCTTCGCCCAGGCGTCGCCGGCCGCCAGGAGCTCGGGGTCGTCAGCCAGGATGCGGGTCAGCGCCTCGGCGCGCTGCAGCACCCTGTCGGTGACGTCCCGCACTTCCTCGGGGCCGAGCCGCTCGCCGTCCACGCGGTTGTTGGCGTTCCACGCCCACACGGCGTTGAGCCGTCGGACGTTCTCCGGCGTCGCGCCGGAGTCCCTGAGGTGGTGCGGCCCGTGGGTATCCACGAAGCCGGCCAGCTCCCAGAACCCCTCGACCTCGGGCTTGCGGCCGAGGACGGACAGGATGCCCCCGAGAGCATCGAGGTCGACGTGGGACACGCCGATGACCTCGACGTCGACGGGGTCGTTCCCGCGGAGGCAGGGGGCGGGGTTCGCGGAGCGGGCCCCGTGGTGGGCCAGCGTGAGGACGCTGCCCTCCACGCAGGTGTCGCCGTACTCGGCCTCGACGGTCGCCGAAGACTTGCCGGACAGGAACCCTGCCAGGGCGCGCGCGGACAGGGACTGCACGATGGTGATGGTCTGCATGGTTCCAGTGCTCCTTTGATGGTGTGGCGACTCAGGGCCGGCGGCTGCGTGCACCTTTACGCGCAGCTTGCCCCTTGCCGTATTTCTTATACCGCGCGGGGTTGCGTGATTTCCGGTCCGCCGAGTACCTCAGCTACAATCGGGGCAGGCGTTCTGCCGGGAGGGTCAGATGGCTGGTGACGAGCTTCGCTCCGACTTCATGAAGCAGTGGATCGTGTTTCCGCCGGCCCTGAAGTGGCCGCTCACGAGGCTCATCGAGTGGTACGACACGATGAAGCCCACTTTCATCTCCACCCTCGAGGATGTGGCGAACCTCGAGACGGGGAAGGAGGACACGGGTGTCGCCGCCGAACTGGTCGCCAACCACCTGGTGGACGCCCCCCACGTGGACGCGTACACGAAGGCGGAGGCCGACGCCCGGGACATGGTGCTGTCGGTCGGCATGATCGAAAGACCGGTGCTCACCGACCACCACAACGGGACGTTCACGGTCGGGGCCTTCGACGTGATCGTCTACACGAACCCTGAGTACGACGGGCACCCCGAGCAGTTCACGATTCCTGCCAAGACGTACACTGGTTTGCCGAGCCAGTGGCTGGGCTACGTGATCGTCGACTACAACGATGGCGACCCCATCCAGCGAACCACCACCGACGTCGGCGAGATCAACAACATCACGAAATGCCGCGTCTTCACGGTGCTGGTGGGAAACACCGGCATTCACTACTTCTGGTGGGGGGACACGGGCAAGGCCGCCGTCGACCACATCCGCCAGCGCTTCCTGATGACCACGAGCTACACCCGCGAGTCGGGGTTCGGGCTCTCCGCGACGGCGTTCGACCCGATCACCCCGACGAACGGTGGCCGTGTGCGGCTCGAGGGCGGTGTCGTATGGAAGGGCATCTCGCACACCGACCTCAACCAGCTGTACCCGCCGAGCACGGATCCCGGCGGCAACGGCAAGATCGACTTCTACTGGCGCAAGGTGACGCCTGGCGAATGGAACGAGACGCATCCCAACCAGTACGACCGAGAGCACTACGACGATGGCACGGGAACGCTGGCGCACGTCACGGCTGACGGCGCGCACTACGCCGTGAACTGGGCCTACCGTCTGGTGCAGGACGACGAAGACACGCTGGCCATCATCATCGGGCAGGGCGACTACACGCTGGAGGAGGCGCAGAACGCAGCTCCGCCTGGGGATGTCCCGGCCCACGTGGCCGGCTTCGGGTGGCTGGTGGGCCGCATCATCATCTCCCCGACGTCCGACACCCCGGAGTCGGTGGAGAGCGTGTTCGACCTGGCGTTCCTGGGCAGCGCGGCTACCGACCACGAGAGCCTGACGAGCCGGCTGGGTGCCGGACCCACGGGCGCCTACCACATGAACGAGGACCAGCACGACGCGGCGGCCGGCACCTCTGGTACGCCGTCTGCGGCCAACCCGTACGTGACGAACGACGACACTCGTATGACCGACGCCCGAACCGCGAACGGTGGCGATGCTGATACGGTGGGAGGACAGCTTCCGTCGGCGTTCGAGGTCGCGGGCACTGCGGCTTCGGCCGTGGGTGCGCATGAGCTGGGATTCGACCACACCCGCATCCCGACGGAGGACCAGACGGACGCACTGGCGGGCACAAGCGGTACGCCGGCCGCTGACAACCCGTTCGTGACGGACGGTGATCCTCGGCTGAGCGATGCACGCACGGCCGCCGGCGGTGACGCAGACACGGTGGGAGGGCAGCTCCCCGCGGCGTTTGAAGCCGCGGGTGCCGCGGCTTCGGCCGTGGGGGTGCATGAGTGGGCCTACGCGCACGGCAACCTGCCGACGAGCGGTGAGAAGGCGGCACTGGCAGGAACGTCGGGCACACCCGGGGCGGGCAACCCGTACGTGACGGACGGCGACCCGCGCATGGTGGCGCCGGTGAAGTTCGTGGCCACGGCCAACGGCGTGGCCAACGACGGCACGGCCAACCAGGTGTCGGTTGTCGGCACTGGTGTCGGCAGCATGACCCTGCCAGCCAACACGCTGGCAGCCGGAAAGTCCGTTCGCATCACGGCCGCCGGGTTCCTCACGCGTGGTGTCAACACCACGCTGACAATCCGCGTCAAGATCGGCGGCGACACGGTGCTGTCGTTCACGTTCACGCCGCCCGTGGGAACGAACATCGGGTGGCAGCTTCCGCCCACGTTGATCACCTGCCGCACCGCGGGCGGGGCCGGCGTGGCGAAGGTCATCGCGCAGGGGTGTATGTCCTACAGCACCTCGATCACCCCCACGACCGTGGGCACCGCACCGGTGGGCACGAACCTGAACACCACCGCGCCCCAGCTGGTCGAGGTCACGGCGCAGTGGGGTTCCGGCAACGCCGGCAACACCGTCACCTGCACCAACCTCGAGCTGGCCATCTCCGGCTAAAGGAACGCGCACCCCTTGTCCCCAGATGGGGGCCACCATTGCGGTGGCGGGGTGCGCAGAACGTCTACGAGTCCAGGAGGCGCAGGGCGGTCATGACGTCACGCCCGTCGTGGGCGTACCCCTGCAGGATGAACCGCTGCACGGCGCCCTGCCGGCGCAGCGAGATGCGCGCCCCGCTCCCTTCCACGATGGGGGAGAAGTCCTTGGTGGGGAGCATCGTCCAGTGCAGCTTTCTGGCCAACACCAGGACCTGGGCTTTGGTCAGGTACCACTCCATGGTGTTCCTCCTACAGCATGTCGGCGTGGGCGAAGTACTTGCCCTCGGCGTGCTTCACGTCCTCGAGGCTCTCCGGATCCACGACGTACGCGTGGCGCCGGGTGACGATGCTGCTGCTGTGCGGGTGGTACTGGCCAGAGATGGCCGTCCACACGTAGGCCACGGACTTCTTGCCGTAGACCTCGCACTCCCAGATGCCGTCCGCGAGGTCCTTCACGGGGATGTCGGAGGACAGGAGGTCCGGAGCGCACCACCCGTCATCGTCGGGCTCCTTCTCCCCGGCGGGGATGGCCGCCCAGGCCTCCGCCCACTTCTCCCGCACCCAGCTCTCGATCTGGCCGTGGAAGTAGCACCACGGCCAGGCGGTCATGCCCGGGTGCCGGGCGATGTAGAACCGAAGCACCGGGAAGGAGCCATCGGGCGGGTCGTGTCCGACGATGCCCCACAATCCGGGGTTCTCGGGTTCGATGGGGTCTCGCATCACTCCTCCTCCTCCGGCCAGGGGTCCGTCAGCCTGTCGCCGTTCTTCAGGCGCCGCAGGAGCATCGTCTGCGCGCTGGTCCAGAACTCCTCCCGCCCGCCCCGCGTCGGCCAGGACACGTTGAGGTAGGCGAACAGCCTGGACCAGCCCGTGGTCCAGCGTGCGTCGTCGCTGATCGGCCGGTCGTCCGACAGGAACACGGCGTGACCGTACTCCGGGCTCGCCAGCACCCCGACCACGGGGCTGACCGCCCGCCCCTCCTGGGGGCTGACCCCCAGGAGCTTCATCCACCACTCCTCGTGCTCGAGCCACTTGGTCTTCGTGGTGGCGACGAAGACTGTGCGACCCTCGACCAGCGCCTGCTCGAGCTTGCCCGTGGTGATGGATGCGCCGTCGGCGTTCTGCCACCGGATCTTGGGCTCGTCCTCGGCGGTCAGGCCCTTGGTGGGCCGCCACTCGTAGATGTCCGAGGTGGAGAACACCGCGATCATCGACCGCCGCGCCGCGCGCATGGCCGCTTCCTGCGTCACCCACTCCAGCCTCTCCTCCCAGAGGATGTTGGCGATGGCCTCGGGGGACTTCCCCTCGAGACGGGAGGGGTGCACGAGGGACGCGGCGGGCAGGGCCAGGGCCTTCTGGTAGTCCCCCAGCTCCGCCAGGAGGGTCTGCCAGTCGGGCACCTTCGCGGGGGAGTCGGCGCTCGTGACGATGGCCAACACCTTGAGCAGGGTGCTGTTCCCGCCGGCGCCCACCATGTCGCGGACCAGCTTCAGCCGACCCGCGACCTTGGTGTCGCCCCAGTTGGCCAGCCGCATGTGGAAGCTGGCGACGAACACCGCGGCCTGCACCAGGTCCTCCGGCCACCCCTCCAGGATGCCGGGCAGGGCCGCGGCCCCCAGGCTGTCATGGCCCACGTGCTTGGGCCACTTCTCCTGGGGGGTGAAGAGCTTGCCGATGTCGTGGAACAGCGCCGCGGCCGCGATCATCGCGTAGAGCCGCTCCGGCAGGCCCCAAGTGTGCCGGAGAGCACGCTGCAGCACACGGTGGACGTGCTGCAGCGTGCTCTCGCCCTCGGCGTGCTTGCCGGTGCCGGCGGGCACGCCCGCCAGCGGACCGAGGGCGGGGTCCGTGTTCAGCAGCCGCGTTAAGAGAGGGGCGTTGCCCCTCTCCATCAGCTCGGGCGTCAGGTTGGTCTTCATCGCCACCTCCTACACCGTCATGCAGCCCGGGCAGTGGGGCCACATCCCCGGGACGTCATCCACGAGGCCGCGGGTGTCCCCGCAGACCTCACAGAAGTCCTCGGGCCTGCAGGTCCGCACCTCGTGGAGGCGGGCCTGCAGGTCCTCGGCGTCCACCCGGTCGCCGGTGCGCCGGGCATCCTGGAGCTGCCGCTCCAGGGACTCGATCAGCTGCGTCTGGGTCATGGTGTACTCCTGCGCTGCAAGGAGAGCTGGGCCTGCCGACACCGTGCCGACGAGCGTCTCTCCTTTCCTTAGTTCTTATGCCATGTTACAGTGGAGAGAAACCGGGAACTGCCCGCCGTCGGCGCCTCCACGTGGGAGACACCGACGGCGGGCAGACGGGCTACTTCTTGCCCTTCTTGGCGGGCTTGGGCTCCGGCTCCGCCGGCTTCTCGGCGGAACCCGGGACCTCCAGCGTCCCCTTCGGCACCGCCAGCTCGGCGGTCACGACGTACCTTGCGGCGCTGTCGGGGTCGCTGATGTCGTAGCTGCAGTCGTTGAACGCGTCGGCGTCGCGCGTCGCCTGGTCGTAGTCTCCGTTCGGGTCCTCGACCGGCCAGCAGGCCCAGGCACCGCTCTTGTCGACCATGACGGCCACGCGGACCTTCACGGTCTCGGGGATCACGGGCTTCTTCTTCGCGGGCACGGCGTACTCCTCAATGCGGGGGTGACGGAGCCCTACGCCACCGCGGCGACGGGCTCGGGCTGCTTCTCGGGCCGGGCCAGGATGAACTCGCCCTTCAGCCAGAGCCTGATGTTGCTCACACAGGCGTGCTCGTTGGACACGCCCGCGTTGCGCAGAGTGCGCTCGAGGATGGTGGGGTCCACCTGGGTCTTGCACTTCTGCTCGCAGGTGTCGTAGCGCTTGCCCCGGGTGTAGGCCAGGGCCAGGTGCAGGTACCTGGCGATCCAGCGCAAATCGAGCTTGCTCGACCTGGCGTTGACCATGGCGGACATCTCGTCACGCAGCATCTTCTCCAGCCGGGTACGCTCGGGCCCGTACTCCGGCACGGCGAACGACATGGCCTTGACCTTGTACGTCTTCAGCTGGGACCTCGCCTCGGAGGCGGCGGTCTTCGCCCGGCTGAACTCCGCCCTGTGGGAGCGGATGCTGCTGACGACGGCCTTGGTCTCGAAGCGGATCTTGAAAATGGCATCGCGGTACATGTGGAGCTCCAGTCACGAGTTGAAGGACACCTCCGGGAGCACCTGCTCCCGGAGTGCGTAGGGGGTCTTCAGCTCGCAGCGGAGGTCCGCGTGCTGGGGGGATTCACCAGAACTGTGGGTGCGTGTTCATGGTAGTACTGTAACTCCTCCTGGGCGGGTGTCAAGCCGTGGGCTCCTTCTTCTGGTGCCAGGCGTGCCACTCCATGCCGTTGCCCACGCACTGGACTCCGCCGGCGGTGAGATGCGGCTGGTAGCGGCCGCGCTTCAGGCCGACCTCCTTGCCGCACCAGAAGCACTTGGTTGACTTGGGGGTCTTGCGCTCGTTCGGCGTGGTGTAGCGCTTCTCCACGGGCTGCTTGCGGCCGGGGTGGCTGCTCATGTGCCGCTTCACGGCGGCTACCAGCCCTTCGCCTTGGCCGTCTTGACTGCGGTCATCGAGTAGCCGGCGTTCGACGCCAGGAACGAGTGCAGCCAGTCCCACTCGTCCTCGACGAGGGTGCGGTACTCGGAGGCCGACAGCGTGATCTCCGTGTCGGTGCCCATCTCGAGCATGCCGATGACGGTGTCGTACTCCTTCGTGTAGTCCTGCGGCAGCTGCAGGTCGAAGTGCAGGGCGACGATCTCGCCGCTGGCCAGCTGCTTCATGCGGGCCTCGAGGGCGGTCTGGGCGCGCTTGAGGTAGCCGTCGCGGGCCTCCTCGACGATGCGCCGGTGGTTGATGCGGTTCTCGTGCAGCTTCGACAGCAGCGCGGCCTTCGGGATGGTGGTACGGATCTCGGTGATGGCCCTCATGTCGTCTCTCCTCCTTCGGGGTGTTCGGCTGCCCACTGCAGGCGGGCCTCCAGCGTGCTGGCCTCGTTGCAGCCTTCGCCGATGACCTGCAGCACCAGGGCGTCGATGATGTCGTTGGGCCTGCTCATGATGCTCCTCACGTGTTTAGGTACCCTTCGTACTCTCGGTCGTGTTCGTGCGGGCAGCGCCCGAATTTCTCCTTGGCGAAGTGGCAGTTGTAGCACCAGACCTCAATGTGACGGTCCTTCGGCCACCCCAGCTTCTTCAGCTTGCGGTAGAACGCCCACCCCGTCTCCTGGTTGGGGCCGCAGACCTCCAGGCGGTGCTCCTTGCCGTCGTTGTTCACATGACGCAGGGTGAGCCACTCCGGCTCGGCGCAGCCGCAACACTTGCACCGCCCTCCCCCATACGCCTGCATGGCCTCCTGGCGCAGGGCGGTCCGCTGCTCGTACCGCTTCTTCTTCCACCGCTTCTTGTTCTCTGGGTTGGCCCCCCATGCGTCGAGCCGGCGGCGGTTGGCGGCCTGCAGGTCAGGGCGCTCCGCAGCGTACTTCCGCATGTACTCATTGCGCTTGTCACGGCAAGGCGCACAGGTCTTCCTGCCTTCCGTCGCTGGGCTCTTCTTGCAGATGTTGCAGGCGCTGGTCATCACTCACCTCCAGCTGCAGTGTATCATGTGGCACGGGAGGTGAACAACACCTAACTATGGACGTCGGCCGTGACCACGAACGTCTTCTCCCCCTCGCAGCCGTCGCCTTCCAGGCGGAACGTGCGGTAGTTGTAGAAGTCGCCCGAGTAGGCGCCCTCCTTCCAGGGGAAGCTGTCCGGGTACATGCCGAGGGCGCGCGCGACCTTCTCCAGGCGGTAGCCCACCATGCTGTAAGGCGCGGAGGGGATCGTCTTGTCGGGCCCCTCGTTCAGGATGGCCTTGCCGACGTCGACGGCCGTCTGGTAGAAGAGGTCCTTGTCCTCCACGACCTTGTCGGTCAGCTCCTCCACACGCTTATGGTGGTCCTCGGGGGTGAAGTACGCGCTGATGCCGCCGGCGTCCTTGGGGGCCGCGGACAGCAACTCGAAGACCGTCAGCCTGGTGGCGAAGTGGTCCCACCAGGCCTCGTCGTGGTACTCACGGGGCTCCTCGCCCTTCTCGCGCTTGGGGCCGTAGACGCGGCCCGCCTTGAAGTCGTGGGTCTCGAGGATGGTGAACCAGTTGTTCTCGTCCCCCGCCTCCTCGCAGGCCCCGTTGACGATCTCGCGGGCCTCCTTCCAGCTCGTGGCGCCCGTGACCTTGAACACGCACAGCGCGTGGCTCATGCCGTCCTCGCCAGGAACGCCTTGACCGCGTCCGCCAGGGTGTAGCCCCAGGGCTTGTCGGGGCTCGAGGTGCCGTCGACCATGACGCTCAGGTCCGCGCGCGCCTTCTCGTAGCGCTCCAGCAGGGCCCGGGCGTTGCGGAGGAGATCGGCCGTGTGAACGCTGCCGGCCTGGAACAGCGAGCTGGACGCGGCCTCCATGGCCTCCAGCAGCTCGGCCGTGGTGAGCGGCTTGATGGCCTCGGTGACGCGGTACTCCGCCATGTAGGCCTCGCCGCCGACCTGCTTCTTGAAGACCTCCAGGCACTTGGTGCAGAGCGACATGGACCCGCACTGCCCGTCCTTGCCGGGCTTGACCTCGGAGACGATGAACGCCGGCTTGTTCGTGCAGCGCACCATGGCGCCGACGACGCCGCCCAGCGTCATGAAGCTGTGACCGGCCGGCTTTTCGGCCTGGCAGCAGTCGTAGTCCGGGGGGATCAGCGGCTTGCTCACGGGGTCTCCTCCTTGCAGTTGTTGGTGGCGAGCTTGAAGGCCTCCTCGGCCAGCTCGCAGGTCAGCTGGACGACCAGGTCCCTGCCTCCGTGGAACGCCAGGCCCGTGTAGCCGTGACGGCCGTCGAAGTCGTAGGCCATGGCGGCCACGCCCCAGTCGTTGGACCGGGTCACGTACACCACGACCCCGCTGAGGGGCGGCTCGGCGGCGGGGGTGGGTTCCGCGTGCCCGTCCTTCTTGTCCCACGTTTTCCAGGGGCAGTACACCCTGTGCCCCGGACCAGCGTGCCTCCTGCGCCAGCTGTCCTGGAAGACCTGAAACACCGACGGCTTCGTGTTGCCGCTCCAGTGCGCGCCGCACGTGCAGTGCAAGGAGAAGTGGATCTTCACGAGGTACCTCGCAGTGGAGAGTAGGTCCCCCCGGCGGGAGTTGAACCCGCAACCGGCGGTTTTGAAGACCGCTGCTCTAACCTGGTTGAGCTACGGGAGGATGACGGTCAGCCCTTGACCGCCTCGAGCCACTCGGGCTTGTCGTGCACGTAGCCCGCCCCCTCGAGCAGCTTCCAGGTGTCGTCGAGCATCTCCTCCATGGTGGGGCGGCACTGGTCCCACCAGTTCTCGAGCGTCAGCCTGGTGTAGCCCTCGGGGATGTACTCGGCCAGGTCGACGTACTTCACGGACCACGTCCCGAACTCGTAGAACGGGTAGATACCCAGGCTGACCAGGTGCAGCCGACGCAGGCACTTCAGGTACTCGGCCTTGATGTCCACAGCTCCTCCTACAGGTCGATGAACATGTCCTTCTTGTACCCGCTCTGCTCGCCCAGGTCCAGGTAGCCGAACGGGTTGCGCACGATTCGGGTGTCCCCCAGCAGCTTGTCGAAGTGGGTGTGGGCACGCCCGTGAATCCACACGGCCGGCCGGGCCGCTGCGATCAGGGCCGGCAGGTTGGTCACGTAGAACGCGTTCCTGGGATCGCCCAGGTACTTCCGGTCCACGCACTGCCAGCTGGGCAGGTGGTGGGTGATGACCACGTCCCCGGGCAGCATCGTCGCGTAGAGCCATGCCGTCGACTCACGGTTGACGTTGTACACCCAGTCCCGCAGGTCGGGGACGTACTGGAAGTCGGGTCAGCTGGCGCGCAGCGCTGCCGCGTTGGGGTCGTCCGGGAACCACAGCGTGGTGCCGAGGAAGCGCACGCCCTTGTGCTCCCAGACGCCGTTGTCGAGCGGGTGGAAGTTCGGGCAGTCCTTCGCCACCTTGCGCAGCGCCTTGGCGAGGCTGGCCCGCCCGTGGAAGTAGAACTCGTGGTTGCCGGTCACGTACACGACCTCGGGGTACTTGGCGCAGAGCATGCGCAGGCTGGGCTCGAGGCCGTCGACCAGCTTGTTGACCTTGCACCCGATGTCGCCGGCCAGGGCGAGGACGTCGACGCCCGTGGGGTCCAGGCTGTCGATGAAGTTCTTGCCGTGGTCGGACAGACGCTCGAAGTGGGTGTCGGACATCGGGTGGATGCGCATCTACTTGTCCTCCTATGGGTCGTAGTCGTTCACGTCTGCCATGGTCCGCTGCGCGTCAATCCCCGTGTTTTCCGGGTTCTTGCATGACATCCTGAAGGGGCAGTCCCGACATCCACGGGTGCGCTCCACGGGATTCCAGAACGGGGTAGGGCGCAGCTGGTAGCATGACGGCAGCGCTGGCGCGCGGTGTTTCATCACTCCTCCCACGAATCGACGGTGGCGATTGCGTGCGCCCAGTCCGCATCAGAGACGCACTGCCCGGTACGCAACATCGCCAGCACCCTTGCCACACACCGGGCCTCGTCCCTATCTCGGGTCAGCTGTGCCTCCGTCTCCTTCCAGTCCGCCTCTTCCGCCTTCCAGGACTTGACCGCGTGGTTCAGCTGGGCGTTCTCTTGAGCCATCTCGCGGACGGCGGCCTCGCACAACGCACCTGCGCGGGGCAGATGGTGGGGGCAACCCTGGCAACGGGTAGTGGTGCGGGGGCACCACGGCACCCCGTGTTTGTCCGCCTGCGGTTCGATCTTCGGGGCCTGCTCCATCTACTTGTCCTCCAGCTTCTTGATCTGGCCGGCCAGCGTGATCAGCGCCTGCCGAGCCGGCAGGTCGAGCCTCTCGGCCAGACTGCTCATCCAGACGTTCTGACGGGCCATGTCCGGGTGGCGCCGGTGCATCTGGTCGAACAGCCCCCAGAAGAACAACGCCTGCTGGCCAACGCCATCTCCCGGCTGGCTGGCCGCGTCGTAGACGGCACGGCCCACCACCGCGGGGTGGACGTTGACGGTGTACGCCACGTGCTCACCGGCGCTGTTGAGCACGTGGTTGATGGACTCCGGGATCATCTTCATGCGTACTCCTCGCAGCGGGGGGTGCCCCTGCACAAGCACGTGGGCCGACGGCCGGTCCGCGACGACCACTCCTCCACATCGTGCCACACCTCAGCGCAGACCGGCGCATCCACCCACCAGAGCTCCCACTTCCCGCCCACGAGGCGGCGGGCCCAGCGGAAGCCCGAGAACAGCGCGATGAACAGCCGCCTCATGCCAGCCCCTCCTTCCTCGCGTACTCCCGCAGCTCCGCCTCGGTTGGCGGGAGGCACGAGAACTGCCGGATCAGCTCCTCCGGCATCAGCTTCCACCGCAGGACCTTCTGGTACATGCTCCACTCGATGAGCTGCCCAGTTCGTGCACCCAGAAGCATGCGCATGGTCTGGATGTGCGCGCTGGCCCTATCCCCCTTGCAGCACCCGTCGTCGCACGGGCGGCATGCCGCGGTGAAGTACAGCCCGGCGCTCGGGGCGTTCTCCCGCTGAGGGCCCGCCCTGCGCGGGCGGATGGGCCGGTAGTGGAGGTTGCACGCGGGGCATCGGGACTCCATGCGCTCCGCCTCCGCCGACCGCTTCGCTGTGATATGGCCTCGCAGCTCGAGCCTCGTGAGATGCCCCTGCGGGGTGAACGTCTCCGCACGCAGCTCCAGCCCCTCGAGCAGCAGCACGTCCATGATGCCGGGGTGGTCCCATGCCCAGACAGGTGGGGAGGCTTCAGCCAGCAGCTGCGCGAGGTGTCGATTCATGCGACGGTACCGCTCCGCCGCCTCCAGCCGCTGCTCCTCGCAGTAGTCCATCGCGGCATGTAGTGCATCCACCTCTGAGGCGAACCACCCGGGGTGGATGCGCCCTCCCTCCGTCGTGAGCTTCTTGAAGACGCGTTGCATCCCGGGGTCGTACTGGTACTGCCAGCTCTCCTTCATGCCGCCTTCCCTCTCAGCTCCTTGCGCATGGCTCGCACCTCCTGGAGGACGGCGGTGAGCATGCGCTCCGTGAACGAGTGCTTCTCCCCTCCCCCTTTAGGGGGAGTGGGAGACTCGACAGTCACCGAGGGTCTCGTGCCCACCACGAGCTGCAGCGACAGCTGCCCCGGGTGGATCTTCTTGCTCATGCGCATGGCCCTCCTCTGAAAACGAAAAGTCTAGGAGTGAACGGCGTCCCCCACACCCTACAGCGTGAGCTGCTGGATGTGGGGGACGACGCGTTCACCTCCGAACTTCTTATACCCCCTACAAGGATGTTTCTACCGGGGGAAGACCTCCCGCTTGCCGTTGTTCAGCTTGGTCATGCGCTGGGTGAACAGCTTGACCACGAGGTCGGCGTCCTCGGGCCGCATGATGACCATCTTGCCGGAGTAGCCCTTGTAGTTGCAGGTGTGGAAGACCTTGGTGTCCATCACCAGGGGCAGGTAGGAGTCCCAGGTCTTGAACCGCCCGCCCAGGACCTTGGCCGCGGGGAGGTAGCCCTCCGGCATCTTCGTGGTCGGGTGGTGCTCGAAGGGCTCCAGCGGCAGCCACGCGTCCATGACGATGTTGCCGGCCACCTGGAACTTCAGGCACCCCTTGAGGTTCTTCAGCACGTTCTCGGGGAACTCGAGGTTGTCCCGGGTGGCGTAGGACGACGTGGCCCACGCCTTGCGCAGGCCGCTCTCGGTGAAGAACAGCGCCGAGCCCTTCCTTCCGTAGTCCGTCCCCACGCGGAGGTCGCACCGCTTGATCAGGCGCCGCATGACGTGGGGGCTGCAGTTGAAGAGCGGGATGGCGACCGCCGTGGACCAGGCCCGGACCGTCTCGGGCGGGATGCCCGGCGCGTCCGGCCTGGGGAAGGGATTGGGCGTGACCGACGTGGGGACGGGGGTGGGCGGCAGGGGCCTCGAGGACCCCATCGAGGTGTCGTTGAGCGCCGGGGGCGCCGGAACCGGTTCGGGGGTGACCACGACCTCGTCCACTTCGCCGGTCAGCTCCATCAGGCGCTGGGTGATGCGGTTGGCCTCCGTGAACCTGCCCTCTGCGATGGCCATGCGCGCCTGGGCGCTAAGGGTGGAGACCTCCTGCGCGCGCGCCGCGGTGGTCAGGCGTGTGTCGACCAGGTTGATCAGGTACTGCAGGCCGTTGTGCATCTCGTCGTACTCGGTGGCCGTGGGCCGCTCCCGCTGGACGTACAGGTCAACCGACCCGATGAGCGACTCGAGCGAACCCTTGACCTGGGGCAGGAAATCCTTCTCTTCCATCTCGTCACGATCCTCCGTGCGCCCTCCGTCGTGCCTGCGTGTGCACCCTTGCGACTCGTGCCTGAGGGCACCTGCGCGTGTGCATGCAGCCGCTGCGGACGGGCGGTTCTACTCCTTTGGTCCCTGGCTCTACTACCGTAGGTAGTAGACGTTCGCTCTGGAATGACTTGAGTACTCGTTTGACCCATGCCCGACCACTCCGGGCCCAGCCAGCCCAACCCACACCGACGGCTTACCTGCCCCGGCCTTGTCATGCCGCCACAGGATTCGACCCACGCCAAGCACTTCCACGCCAGCCCAAGCCCAGCCCTCACGAGCCTAGCCTGGAGACGTTTCGACCCATGCCCAGCCATTCCAACCCGTGGCGTGCCCGACCGACCCTAGACCTGCCGCCGGTGGTTTCGACCCATGCCTCCCCTCGACCAGCCGTCCCATCGGTCGCCCAGCCTGGCCCCGGGGGTGCTTTGACCCTTGCCCGACCCATCCACGCCCACCCGAGCCTAGCCAGGACGTGCCCCGCCAGGCCTTTCGTAGGTGTTCGACCCCTGCCCTGCCTTTCCGCACCACCACCCGCCCTGGCCCAACGCGCCATCGCGTGCCTGGCCACCAGGTGATTCGACCCACGCCGTGCCGATGCCCCGACTTGCCTTCACTCGCCAAGCCCCACCCGGCCAACCCTACCCCGGCCGTTGATGACTTGGACCCTCGCCTTGCCGAACCGTCCCGTGCAGTGGCATGCCGAGCCGAGCCGCGCCCAGCCTCTACACGACGTTTGACCCATACCGCGCCCCGCCGCACCAAGCCGCGCCTCACCGCACCTGGCCCAGCCTCCACACGACGTTTGACCCACGCCTAGCCTCTCCAGCCCCGGACTTACCAGACCCCGACTTGCCCCGCCGGGCCGGGCCTTCCCCCGGCTGCTTTGACCCACGACATGCCGCACCTGACCAAGCCTGCCCGATGCCCCAGCTTGCCTTGCCAGTGCTGCTTCGACCCACGACTCGACACGCCTACCCGTGCCTATCCGTACCTAACCCTGCGGTTCCACACAGCTTTTCAGGCCGGATGAACGAAACGGACTGGGGGAAACCCCGACGTACCTCTTGTACCGCTTCGTGTCACGTTCAACCGCTCCACCAGTCCACCCTCCACGTAGTGGAGGGGGACTAGGTGGGGCAGCGAGGAGTCACTCGTCGGAGTTCTCGGAGACGCCCTCGAACCAGAGGGTCTGCGAGATGGGCGGATGCTCGCCCGACTGGAACACGCACGTGTACTCGTCGTACGCGAGCTCGGGGGACTCGTGGAGGAGCTTGTCCTGCACGCGCTGGCAGGCAGCGTTGAGCTGCTTGGTGTACATGTGCGTGGCGGACCACTCCATCAGCAGCTTGTACAGCCGGGGACGGAGGTCCTCCAGGCTGCCGACGTAGACCTTGGGGTAGGAGCGCTGGCCGAAGGCGACGATGGCGTAGAGCTCGCCGACGTCGATGATGGCCGTGAGCTTCATCGTTGCTCCTACACGAAGGCGTACCACCCCACTTCGGGGTCGTACTCGCCCTTCTCGTTGTCGCAGCCCTCCTGCCCCCAGCCCAGGGCCCACAGCTGCGCGCAGTCCTCGGGCGACACCGGGTGGTCCGTGTCGTACACGTAGATGACGTCGTGCTCGGCGCCGATGTGATGGCCGTCGGGCTTGTCGTAGTACTTGGCCAGGATGTCGATGCCCTGGCGAAACTCCTTCAGGTTCATGCCGGCTCCTTCGGGGGGTCGGGCCAGTAGTAGAGACTGAAGCCGCCGTCGTCGGTGCTGTCGGGCATGGCCTCGCGCATGTGCTTCGCCGCGGCCTCGTACCACGGCGTGATGTACTTGTGCATGTACGCGATGATGCTCTCGCGGGTCCTCGCGTACACGCGGTACATCTCGGTGTCGCTCCGAGCCCTGCGCGGCATGTAGTTGTCCGCGTAGAGCATCCACTTGTATCCGCGCTCCGCGTACGAACCATCGCGCCCGTACCGGGGGTCGATGGGAACCACGTAGATGTTGACGGGGATGTTCGCGTGGTCGCACTCGCGCAGGGGGATGCGGCCCTCGTCGATGACGTCCTCGCCCAGGAAGTTCACGGGCGTCTGCTCGTCGGTCATTCGTATTCTCCTTCGCAGGCGCTCAGGGCCCTGCAGACGCGGCAGTAGCAGTCGTCCGCCGTGTGGGGCGGGTCCGGCCTCGGGTCGCTGAGGATGGTCTTCACGCGCTCGAGCCGGTACTTCATCTTCATGGCCACGGTGTCGGGGTCCACGTCGACGTCCTTCAGCAGGGTCCGCAGCTCGTCAGACGTCACGCGCAGTCGATGGAGGACCTCGGTCATCTCGGCCAGCGCGCCCTCGCCGATGACCTTGCGGATGGCCTCGTACTCGCCGCCGTGGGGGTAGTCGCCCGAATCCACCCACTCGATGTCGTGCATGGCGTTCGCGACGAGACGCAGGTGCTGGGCGAAGCGCTTGCGGAGAGGGTCCGCGCTCTCCCCCAACTCCTGCGCCATGTCGCTGGTGTGCCTGTAGCTGTAGTTGTAGTGCCCGCCGCTCACGGCTTCTTCCCCCCCATCCGGTAGGCCTTGTTCATGAGGAACTCCGCCACGCGCTCGTGTGCTTCGAACAGCCGCTCGTAGTCGGCCGTCTCCCTGGCGTGAGGGGAACACGAGCGCGCGACCTGGGCGAGGTTCGTCGCAGCCTTCGCCACCTCGCCCAGGGCGATGCAGTACGCCTCGCGCTTCGTCATCTCTTCTTCACCTCCTCCGTGATCTCGATGTGGAAGCTCGCGTCGATGGGGCTGCAGGTCCACGTGTACTGGAAGGCCCTGCGGTCGTGCACCCACGCTGCCTTGATGGCCTGCTCGAGGGACATCAGCAGGGAGGCGATCCTGAACCGCGTCTCCGTGTCGTACATGGCCCCCCGCAGGTTCAGCAGCTCATCGAGCACTCGGTCGATGGGGGGCACGCCCGTGAGCGCCGGCAGCGACTCGCGGGTGACCACCTCGACGCCCTCGATCTTCACGCCCACCATAATCACCTCTCGCAGAGTGCGGCGCTCTCGACGCCGGTGAGGCCCTCGATGCCCGGGGAGTTCGCGTTGCCCGGGTCGAACCATCCGCGCTGCTCCTTCAGGAACTCGTCCATGGTCCAGCCCTGCACCTCGCCCGACTGCATCTGCTTGAGCAGGCGGTCGTACAGCACGAGGCCGACGGCGTTGCTCAAGTTGAGGCAGTGGGCGGTGGGGATGGCCACGAAGTGATGCGCGAACGCACGATAGACCTGGGGGACGTTGCCGTCCTCCGGGCCGAAGATGTAGACGGGGTTCTTGGGGTGGGTGAAGTGGGGCAGCAGCTGCGTGCCCGGCACCAGCTCCACCACCACGGGAGTGCGACCCTCGGGCATGCCGTCGAGTGGGCGTTCGGTATTCGCGAATACCCTCACGTCCGCGTACCCCTTCATCCTCTCCTCGCGGGGCAGCCTCTGGCCCTTGGAGGAGTCCAGCGTGACCCTGTGGCCGGTCCACAGCAGGCTCTTCACGCCGAAGCACGAGCACATGCGGAGCACGCCGCCGACGTTGTAGCTGTACTTGGGGTTGACGAGAACGACCGCAGGGGTCTCAGGGTGCTTGGGCATCAGGCTTCTCCTCCGGCTCGAGCCGCTCGATGTCGAGCGCCCGGTAGTAGCACTCGGTCTCCCTCGCCTGGGCCTCCTGGAACTCGTTGCTCGTGGGAGGGTAGACGGACTTGTACCTGGCCCAGAACTCGACCGAGCGCCGCAGCACCTGCAGCGCGCGCTCCTGCATCCGCTTCTGCCCCTCGAGGAAGAGGTCAGCCATCGGGCCTCTCCTGCTGCTTGCGCAGCTCCTCGAGCATCTTCCGCTTCTCGGTCTCCAGCTTGTTCTGGTCGATCTCGAAGTACTCGGCCAGCAGGTCGCTGATGGTGATGAGCTTGCCCAACGGCCTGTCGTACTCGTCGTACACGGCCTCGCGCAGGAGGATGGGCGGCGTCCTGGCGTTCATCGCCCAGTCCATGAACTCGCCGATGGCCTGGGACTCGGCCTGCACCGCCTTGAGCTTCTCGTGCTCGGGATACTCGGGCACCCTGGGCAGCCGGGGGTCGTGGAGCTGCAGCGCCTTGATCGTCGTGTCGTCGACCTCGACGATCTCCCAGCCCCACACGGTCTGGGTGTCCGGGTTCCACTCCTTGCGCCGGTCCTCCCCAGTGATGTGGGCCCACTCGGCCTTCGCCACCCGGAGGTTCGGGGCCTCAACCACCCGGAAGTCCTGCAGGTGCCACCCCGGGTCCTCCTGCAGGCCTCCCGTGCGCAGCGCCAGCTTGAACGTATACGTAGGCAGGCAGTCCTCGGGCTGGCTCATGGGTGGTAGACCTCTGCGTTGACCTCGTCCTTCGTGCGCTCGGCCCACTCGTTGTCGTGGTAGAGGCCGACGTCGGACATGTACTTGATGCGCGCGTCCGACGTGAGCCCGCCCAGGGCGTAGTGCTCGCCCGACAGCTTCTTGGCGAAGTCCTGGACGATGTGCGCGATGTGGTTGGCCACCACCTGGGACACGGCGGCGATGACCACGGTGTGGCCGGCCATCACCCGGAGCGCGGCATTCACCGCCATGCGCGTGGTGGAGCCCAACTGCCGGTACTTGAGCTCCTCCCACTGCTCGGGCGTGTGGTGCTTCTTGCTCCCGCCCTTGTCGTTGGCCCAGTAGACATGGGCCTTCACCGCGTACTCCAGCGGGGGCGACAGCCCCAGCATCTCGTAGGCCTCGGTCTCGGTCATACCTTCTTCTCCTGCCCCTGCTGCAGCACATGCCTCTCGTAGGAGCTCACGACGAGCTCGGACATGCGCTGCATGCCGCTCAGGTACCCGCGCTCCCAGCCGTGAGCCCTGGCGCTGTTCGCCGCGAAGGGCTGGGCCTTCGCCATGTGCTTCGCCTCCGCGGGCGCGGCCAGGATGCTCTCGACGGGGACGCTGATGACGGCCATGCAGAACTCCTGCAGCCGGTCCCGCTGGATGCGCATCTCCTCGTTCTCCTTCAGCAGGTCGCCGACCACGTCGGTGACCCCCATCAATTGCAGCGTGAGGGTGAGCAGCGGCTGCAGCACGGGGCGTCCGTAGTAGAGGATCTTCCCGCGCAGAGTGAGATACCTCGGGTCCACGGCCTTCCTGTCCCAGGCGGACGTCTGGGTCTTGGGTGTCGTCTTCACGTGCCCCTCCTCGGCGGGTAGAGCGTGGCGATCCACGACTTGCTGTCGGACAGGTCGACGTCCGCCAGGCACGCCGCGTCGAACGAGTCGTAGGGGCCGTGGAATGTGTAGCCCTCCGACAGGCTGCCGCAGCAGATGATGTGCTTCTCCTCGCCCTCGGGCTTGGGCCCGGGCTCGGCAGTGGCGACCCCAGGAACATTCAGGCCGCCGGTCATCGCGAAGAACTGCAGGAGCGGCAGCAGCGCCTTTACCTGGTCCTTCGTCAGGTGCATGCGAGTGAGCACCTCCCTGCCGTCGTGGGTGGTGTCCACGCCCAGCCAGATGGCGTCCTCGCTGGCGAGGTTGCTCTCCTGGATGCTGCACTTGTTGTGGTAGCGGTCCTCGAACTCGGCGCGGAGAAAGCCGCGGCTCGTGGGCTTGATGGGGGTGATGGGCATCAGCGCCTCCCGGCCGGCTGGACGGCCACGTGGCTGCCTCCGTCCGTGCAGTAGACCTCCATGACGGAGTTGTCCTCGTAGTAGGCCCTCGCGGCATCGAAGTCGTCGTCGTACCACTCGCAGGCGTCGCAGCGCTCGATGACGTGCCAGCCCTCGGGGACGACGACGATGCAGCTGGGGTTGGAGGGGTCGCGGATGCCCGTGCCCTTGCACTCCTCGCAGCCGTTGTTGTTGTGGCCGATGAGGGTCTTCGCGTGGCTGTGCTCGATGGGCACGAGGACGGGCTCGAGCTGCACCTGGCAGTACGTCCCGTCCTCGCCCCGCAGGAGCACGGTGCCGACGATGGCGCTGTCGTCGGCGCGGGGGTACTCCTCCAACGCCTTGTAAACGGCGCCCTTGACGTCCTCCTCGCTGACCTCGCGCTTGGGCTTGCCGCCCTCGCACACGAAGACGAGGTTCCCGGCGTTGACCACCGTGTACTTCACTTTGGCCTCCGCAGCTGCTCGAGCCCGTAGTCGATGACCGCGGTCGTGACGTTGCCGTCCTCGCCGGCCACGTAGTAGCAGCTGTAGCCGCCATCCCCCCAGCCGCTGCGGGAGGCCACGCCGTACACCTGCCCGTCGCCGTTCACGTCAAAGATGCCGGCGCCCGGGTGGTTCGGGTCCATCTCGTTCAGCGTGGCGTCGCACGCCCGGTCGTAGAACCCGCCCTCGCCGTAGTCGTTCTTGCCGTCCGCATGCTCGGGGTAGCACGGGTCGGTGACCAGGATGTTCTCGGTCGGGCACGTGAAGTCGCCCATGTAGATTGCCCGCGGGACCCGGGCCCGGTTGAAGAAGTTCGGCTTCGTGGTGACCAGCAGCAGGGTCACCCAGCCGACGTTCTGGTTCGAGCTCTTGCGGATCGCCTCGATATCCTTCTTGAGGTCCAGGATGTAGTCCTTCTTGCCGCTTCCGTGCTTGTTGGCGTAGTGCACCATGTGCAGGGCCTCGGCCAGGACGCCGGCCTTGCCCTGGCGCAGGACCCACGCGTGGAACACCGTGCCCGGCTTCACGGGCAGGGAGCCCGCGCACCAGGTGTCGTTGGCCAGTTCCGGCACGGCCGGGATGAACCCGGCCTGACCGCTGTCCACGCTCACGCTGAACTTGGCGACGCTCATGCCGATCAGCAGGTCTCGCAGTGCCATCAGGTCTCCTCCTCGTCGTTGTCGGGGTAGTCCACGGTCGCGTCTTCGCTCTCATCGAGTTCCTCGACGGCCGTGACCTCGATCCACTGGTCGTTGATCTCGAAGTTGTCGGTGTCGAGGTCACCGTCATCGTAGAGGCTGTTGACGTAGGAATCCGCAGCGTCCGCGGTGTCGGCACGCACCACGACCTCGCCCAGGTTCTGCTGGGTGTACGTCACGTGGACCCTGAACTTCGGCTTGTGCGACTTGTGGGGGGCGGCCGGCGCGCGCCCGAGATGGTGGAGCAGCTGCTCGATCTCGTGCAAGTGGTCGTCCCCACGGCGCATGGCCACGGCCTGGTTGGCGAAGTGCTGGGACCAGACCAGGCTGCCGACGCCCGTCTGCATGTCCTTGACGTAGACGTCCGCCGTGCCATCGGACCGGGCGGTGGCGTAGCTGCGGGCCAGCACGACGCTCATGGTGCCGTCGGGCTGCTTGCTCCAGACGTAGTGCATCAGGCCTCCTCCGTGCTGGTGGGCGCGCCGTGCTCGGGCTCCCCCGTCGAGTCCGCCGAGAAGCACACGTTGCAGCCGTCCCCGGTGCAGTTATCGCACGGGCTGTCCCAGTACAGGCCGCAGCCCGGGCACTGGATGTGCGGCCCATCCTCCTCCACGACGCTGACGAGGGCGACCTTGCACTCGGGGCACGGGTCGCCCTCACGCAGCTCGTCGTCGGTGGCGTAGTCCAGGGTGTCCTCGCCGTCGTCGGTGAGCCCGAAGAACTCGGGGTCGCTCCGCTGCGCGATGAGGAGCTTGGCCATGGCCGGGCCGTCGACCTCCTCGTTCTTGACCTTCGGGGTCACGGTGCCCGAGCAGTGACCTTCCGTGATGGAGCAGTGCACCTGGTAGAGGGTGTCGTACTCGAAGGGCTCCTCCGAGAGCACCTCGACCTCGATGACGGTGCGGTAGAACTTGCGTGCGCTGGTGGCCATCAATCGTCCTCCTCGTCGCTGGAGTGGTCCGGGGACTTGTCGTACTCCCGGGATCCGTAGAAGTCGTCGTAGAGCGCGGCCCCGCCGGCGCGCAGCCCGAAGATGTCCAGGTCGAAGCACGCCCGGTAGATGTCCTCGGAGCCCACCTCCCCCAACGGCTTCGGGGCACCCTCCTTCGAGGCGGCTCCCAGCCTGCTGGTGTACGTCCTGGCCTTGGCGATGACCTTCAGCCAGTCCTCCGCCTCGGGGCGCCACCGGAACTGCGCCTGCATGTTGGAGTAGCGCGACACGTTGTACCCGGGGATGGGGAAGGTGTACTGGTCCTTGCCGTAGGCGCTCTTCTCCAGCGCGATGTCCTTGCGCTTCCGGAGGATGGCCACCAGCCTGTCGAGGTCGTACGCCGCGTTGTTGATGCGCGCGCCGATGTACTCGAACACGTGGCAGACAGGCACCGGCGTGCCGTCGAGGAGCTGCACGCTGTTGTTGTAGTAGCTGGTGCCGATGAACAGCACGTCCTCGCCGTTCATCAGGGCGGTGAACGGCTTGTTGCAGACCGCGCTTTCGTACTTCGCGCTGTCCACCGTGGAGGAGGGGCTCGTCCACCCCACGTCCCGCAGGAGGTCGAGGTAGGCCGGCCTCACGGCCTGCACCACCACGGTGGCCGCCCCCGACTTGAACGTGCAGTTGCCCAGCCCGGCAGAGGCCGTGGTCGTGAACGCGGTGAGGCTCTTGAGGGTGGTGACACCCTCGGACGGGTGGAAGCTGTCCTTGGACACCGGCCTGGCTCGCGGGGCACGCTGCACGGTGGTACGCGTGTCGACCCCCAGCTCGTACGCGGCGAAGCCGTAGCCGATGTCCAGCCACCGCACGCTACGCTTCTGCTCGGTGGTGACCGTGGACTGGGCGGACTTGGGGACGGGCGGCATGGGCACCTCCTACTTCCCGCAGTTGCACGTGCACTGGCATGGCGGACACGCCGCGTCGCCGGGCATCTTCGTGCAGGCCGGGCACTGGCACGGCGGGCACTCGCGCGTGGGCACGGGCAGCGCCGCGACCACGCTCTCCATCCTGGACATGATCTTGTACACCCAGAAGTACCACGCGCCACCCAGGGCCAGGGTCAGCAGCCAGGTGACGACCAGGCTGCCCAGGATGGGCCGGCGGCCCACACGACGCCCCCGCAGGGGCGGCTGGATCTCTGCCATCAGCCCACCCCCTCGGTGAGAGGCTCGTGCTCGTCCACGATCTGCATGCCGTCGAGGATGACGAGCGGGTCGACCTCGCGCAGCTTGGCCTCGATGACCGCGGCCAGGGCCTGCTCGTGGGTGTGCGTGGCCGTCGTCAGCTTCTCGGCCACCTTCTGCATGTCCACGCCCTCCATCAGGCGGGCGATGACCGCGGCCAGGCTCGGAGCCTGGATGTTGTAGCCCTTGGCCAGGAACTTGCGGACGCGCAGCAGGCTGCCGCCGGCGTCCTCGTTGCGCGCGGGGCTGGTGTAGACCAGGCGCCTGGCGGCGAGGTCCGCGTAGAACTCGGGGTGGCAGGCGCTGGCCCAGTGCGCAGGCACGAACTTCTCGTTGGGGGCCTGCGGCTGGCACTCCGGCTCCCAGTAGATGACGGCCTGGGCGACCGTGAAGTCGAAGGACTTCGAGAGGGTGTACGCGTTGTCGAACAGCCAGCGCGTGATGAACTGCACGGGCACGCGCATCGGCGTGAGCACCGTGAGGGCGTTCTGCGTGGTGTGCACACGACCCTTGCGCTCCCCCGACAGCTCGGCCGCGGCCAGCTTCAGCGTGGCCTCGTCCTTGCCGAACAGGTCGATGTCGGCGGGTTTTTCCCCCGCGATGGTGGCGCGGATGAACCCGCCGGCCAGGAACAGGTTGTGCCTCTTCATCAGGGCGCGGACGTCGCTGGGGATGCGCATCGCCACGAACTGCAGGTCGGTGCTGGTCAGGGTGGTCATCAGGTCCTCCTCTTGGTTGCAGTGAGAGTTCAGTCCTCCGTGTCCTTGTTGCTCCGCCACTCCTCCGGGTAGATAACCCTCCACTTGTGCTTGTGGGGCAGCGGGTTGTCAGGGTGATGGGGTGGTGGGCACGCGCAGTAGCTGTAGGGGTCCGCGTGCTCGGAGTCCCTGCACTTGGGGCACTGCAGCTCGTAGGGCCAGCCCACGGCGCAGTAGCAGCCCTCGACTTCCTTCCGGCAGTAGCTGGGCTTCCACGGCGCCGTGGCTGGCGGGGTGGTGCGGGGACGCCAGGTGGGCATCAGACCTTCCTCGGCTGCCCGTAGGACTTGCGGCCGACGTGGACGAAGACCTTGCTGTTCTTGGCCTTGATCTTGCCGAAGTCGCTGCTGTCCTCGCCCTCCCACTCGACCTCGCCGTTGAGCTTGCGGCCCCACGGGTCGAAGAAGTGCTCGATGAGGTACTTCAGCCACTCCACGTAGCTATAGAACTTCTCGCCGCCGTCCCAGTGGAGGGTGGTGCCGTCGTCGCTGCACGTCCACTGGCACCAGAGGCCGGGCTGTGCCTTGGCGTGGTCGTGGCCCTGGTCGGCGCTGAGCGAGTATCTCGCACCGCCGGGCGGCGTGTTGTACTCGATGATGGAGTCGTCCCCGCCCCCCATCGTGCCCTGCCCGAAGTTGCCGTCGTCCGCGGAACCCACGTAGTACGCAGCGTCGGGTTCGCCGATGGGCAGGCCCACCGCGAGGCGCTTCGGGTCCGGCAGCGTGGCCGTGACCTCGGGGTTGCGCTTCATGCGCCTGGAGCCGTTGAACGCCTGGATGTAGGCCACCTGCTCCTTCGTGAGGGGCGGGGTGACCGCGAACTCGCCGCTGAAATCCGTCGTGTATCCCATCTGTTGCTCCTGTCAGTTGAGGTCCATCTTCTTGGCCAGGTCCCACGCCGTCTTGAGGATGTCCTTGTACTTCTCCTCCGGGCACTCCCAGAGGTTGACGACGACCTCCAGCTGCCTCACGGTCTTGCCGTGCATGGCCCCGTACATGTCGCTGCCGGGGATCTTCTTGCCGGCCTTGTCCACGCGGTAGCTGTGCTCCGATTCGACGCGCTCCTCGTCCAGGCACCCGTGGTGCACCGGCAGGCCGGTCTTCTCGTGCAGGACGCGGATGAACTCCTCGACCTTGGCCCAGAGCGGGCTGTCCACGACGTCGTAGAACTCCGTGGCCAGGAACACCGCCGGCGCCTCCGAGACCAGGTAGTCGTTGCACGCGCCCCAGGCGTTCCACGGGGCCCGCGACTTGTCGGTCATCACCTGCGCCTTCTCGGTCTTGCAGAAGACCTGGTACTGCTCCTCGGTGAGGGCCGACTTGGCCTCCTCGTGGTACATGCGGTCGAAGTCCGCCTGCGTGGGCTCGTGTCCCAGCTTCTTGGCGACCTGCGCGACGTTCCAGTTCCCGGTGATCTGCCTGTCCCCGAGGAAGGCCTCGCCGATGGGGCTGAGGACGAACCCACGCACCTTCTCCTTGGGGGGCTTCCGCTGGGTCTTCCGCCAGGCGGTGTAGTCCTTGTAGAGCTGCTCGACCGGGCCGACGATGGCGCCGGTGTCGGCGCTGACGAGATGGATGTGGCGCTCCTCGCGCAGGTACTCGAAGAACCTGCTGACGCTCACTTCGTGCGCTCCTGCTGGATGGCCTTGAACTTGGGCCGGCCGTGGGCGTCGCCGAAGACCCGCAGCGTCCAGCCCGGGCCGAGGTGCACGTGGCTCAGGCTGTTGGGGCCGACCACGCCGTCCTCGTCCGACATGAACAGGTCCGGCCGCTCCTTCTTCCACCGGTCGATGCTGCGGGTGTCGCCGGAGGGCTCGGCGTTGTGGGTGTACTCGGAGTCGCCGTCGTCCAGGTGGATGTACTTCGCGAGGTTGGGGTCCCCCTCGCGGGAGGGGTTCTCCTCGACGAAGTGGTCGCAGTGCTTGCACAGGGTGTAGGTGTCCGTGCGCGGCTTCTTGCCCATCTACTTCGTCTCCTTGCTGAGGGCCTGCTCCTCCTCCTCGATGGCCTTGAGCACCGTCGGCACCACGTCGCCCTGCTGCCAGTTGGTGACGATGCGCCGGCGCTCGACCTCGACGTCCTCGTTGGTGATGGGGTTGTGGCCGGTCCTCCGCACGACCTCCCGGCGTACGCCGATGCCGTTGACCGCCCAGACGGGACCACCGGCGAGGGGCGCGCCGTCGTAGTCGCGGGGCAGCAGGCTGATCAGCTCCTCGGAGCTCTTGTTGACCATGATGGAGTGCGCGGCCTTCGGGGACTTGCCCTCCTCCCGCAGCATCCAGTAGACCTGGCTGTTCACGGCGTTGCGCCTGGCGTCCAGCTGGCGCCACCGGAAGTACTCGGCCACGTCCTGCGGGTCGTCGAGAACCACGGTGCGGCCGTCGAAGTACGCGGGCGGCGGGTGGTTCGGCGGCACCCACGTGGGCTCGTCAGGGCGCATGGCCGGCGGCTTCCACAGGTCCCGAAACGCGATGTTGAAGTTCACGGCCATGATGGAGGCGCCGACCGACGCCAGCTTCTCGGCGCGCCCGTCGTACAGGGCAGCCTTCTTGCTGAGCAGGATGCTGACCTCGTCGCTCTGGGTGTACGCGAAGACGCCGCGCAGCTCCTCCATCATCATGCTGGCGCCGTAGGCCATGGCCTTGGCGAAGCGCTCGTCGAACGGACGCCGGAGGAACGCGTCCTCGACGAACGTGTGGAAGGCGCGGCCGTCGCAGCGCACCACGGTGTAGCGGTCCTCCCCCAGCTTGAGCTGGGAGAAGACCTCCTTCTCCTTCATGCGAGTGTCGAGTTCCGTGTGCATGGGCCTGTACCTCCCGTGGTTCATGAGGGGTGTCTCCTGGTGCCTTACGTAGCACTTATAACAGCGAATACGGAATGTTCCCGGCCACACCCGCCCGTCGTGGGAGGGTGTGGCCGGGAACCTTGCTCTAGCGGCTGACCAGCTCGTTCAGCGAGACCTTGATGCGCTGGGGGATGTCCTTGCCGAACAGGTGCCGGCCGAACTTCCTCCACTCCTGGGGTTCCTTCTCCTCCCACAGCTCGCGGAGGCCCTCCAGTGTGCGGGAGCGCAGGTCACGCAGCTCCTCCCACAGCTCGTCGGAAACCTCCGCGATGCCCATGCTCTCGATCTCGGGCATGCTGTACTCGTCCGGGGCGCTCGGGGCGTTGTTGTAGGTCTGGTTGTACGCCTCCGCGTACGCCCTCGCGTCCTCGACGCTCAGGTGGACGCTCACGCCGTCGGGCCGGCAGCCCCAGCCCCTCTCGTACTCCGTCCAGTCGACGATGACGACTCGTTTCATCTCCACCCCCCTGGCTTGGACTTCGCCCGCTTCACGTTCCCTCCTTGAACTCCGGGCGCAGCACGAAGGCCACGCCGCCCATCATCTCCCGCACCATCGCACGAACCTCATCCCGCAGGGCGACCCTGACCCCCTCCACGATTACGTCGGAGGCCGCCTGCATCTGCTCCAGCGCACGCTGGTACTCGGCTTCCTGCGCGTAGCTGGCGGCCGCCGCGCGCGTGGCCCCGTCGATCAGCTCCTGCGTCTTGCGGTTCTTGGCGTCGACCGCCTTCTGTAGGGTCTCGACGTTGGCGGCGTGGTGCCTGATCTGGGTCTGCAACGCCTCCACCTTCTTGGCGAGGGTGCTCTCGACACGCTGGGCGGCCAGCAGCTCCCCCAGCTGCTTGCCGATGCTCTCGACGCGCGTGACGAGCGTCTGCCTGGCCGACTCGGCCGCGGCCAGCTGCCCCTGCACCCACCCGCGAACCTCGGTCAGGTCCGGCTGCTTGCCGGCCAGTTCCTCGACCCTGGTCTCGAGGCTGTCGAAGATGTCGAAGACACCGTCGACGCGGGACTTGAGCTGCTGCGCCTCCTCCACGAAGGCGGCGAGGTCCATCAGCTGCTCGGCCATGCTCTTCGGCACCGCCGGCACCGGTGGCGTCCCCGCCCGGGCGTCCACCGCCATCTTCTGCAGGAAGCCCGTGTTCACGGAGGAGCCGAACACTGCGATGAGCACGTCACCAGTGTGCCGGGCCAGGGCCGACGGTGTCTTGAGCGCCGGGTCCTTGGCTGCCTCCGTCATGAGCTGCTCTGCGAACCGCTGCTTCAGCTCGGAGAAGGCCACCCGCTCGGGTCCCTTGGCCGGCACCTTCCGCCACTTGGCCTTCCACCCGGTGATGCCGTCATCGACCCACGCAGAGATGTCCAAGGTCGTGCCGACCAGCGACTGCACCGCCGAGGCAATCTCCGCGGTTGCGTGGGTGGCACGAATCGGCTCGTCGTCGAGGTACATGGCGACGGTATCGACGACGTCCTGCTTGCTGGGCCCCGGCGGGGCGGCCGGGGCCGGCTCGGGGGGTGGCTCTGCGGGAACCTGCACCAGCACCGGGGTCGTCTCGGCGATGTCCTTGCCGTACTGCTTGCGGCCGTACACCGCCTGAACGTCCGGGATGCCCAGGCCCTCGGCCACCTTCTCGACGACTTCGTCGTACCCAGGGGCCCTACCGGCGTCGGTGGAGCGCACCTCCTCGATGTACTCCCTGGCCGACTTGAGGACCTGCTCCTCCACAGGGACGATGCTGTTGCCCGAGAGGAAGCCCTGCGCCTTCAGGACTGGCAGGGCGAAGCTGAGCTTGTGGTCCACGACGGCCACCTTGAGCCCCTTCGCCGACGCTGCCTTCATGGTGTCGATGGACACTGAGTGACTAATGACCGACTTCAGGATGATGACACCCTCGGCGTCTCTCGGGAAGGTCGTCATCGGACCTCGTTCATCCCACGAGTGATGGTGAACGATGTGGAGCCCCAGGTCCTCCAGCTTGGGCCCTAGCCCTCGCTGGAGAATGGCCCACTCGCCCCCTACGACGACTACGTTCATGCGGAACCTCCGTTTCCCTCGATGTGGTTGTAGATAGGCCGTGAGGTCCGGCGGCGCCGGCCACGCCCTGACTGGGTTCACATGGGACCGACTACGGGCGGTGCGAATGTGCCACCGCCCGTAGTCGGGCTCCACGATCTTCATTACGCCTGCGGCCCCTTGACCCGCTGCTTCTCGCGGTCCCGGGCGGTCTTGCCCGGGCGCATGGTGCGCCCTCCGCGGGGCGGGCCGTCCCGGCGGTCACCACCGGTGGGGCGCGGCGCGCGCGGCTGGCTGGCGACGTAGGCCGCCCGCTCCTCCTCCAGCCGCTGGGTGACCCAGCCCTGGGCCCGGAGCAGGAGGGTGGAGAACACCGCCGCGTAGTTGACCTTCAGCTTGATGCTGTGGTCCTCCGTGCGCTCGGTGAAGATGCCGACGCCCGGGTGGAACGCCGGCACCACCTTCTCCTTATCCACGCGCCCCGTGCGCATGGAGTAGAACTTGCGCCCGGTCCCCCCGACGGAGGAGGAGACCTCGACCGCGAGCCCGTCCTGCTCGAACGTCTGCTCCACGACCCACTCGCGCTTCTCGTTGCTCACCCCAGTACCTCCTCATTGAAGGGTCCAGTCCATCCCGACAGGAGCAGCCAGTTCTCGGTCTCCAGGTGCCTGTCGGCGTCCACGCGTCGACCAGAGAGATTGTACTCCCGGCCGCAGGTGCAGGTGTTGCGGATGTCGTGGCACTCCACTGACCGTCCGCAGCGGCAGTGGACAAGGCGCGTGAGCATGTCACCTCCGTGCAAGAGCTACAACGGGTCTACGGCGCTCGCCGTCGGTCGCCAACACGCCAAGGGGGTGAGGCATGTTGGCGACCGACGGCGGTCGCACCAGATGGGGCTCATCTTTCTTATAGCTAGATTTCATTGCAGAAAGTCGGCCCCCACCCCCCGGCCAGAGGCCGGGGGGTGGGAGTGGGATCAGGCCGCGGCCGAGGCCATCTCGAAGGGCACCTTCCACCCGCGGGGCTCCCCGGGCACCACCACGCTGTAGGTGCTCCGGTTGACCTTCGAGATGATGCCCTTCACGACCTGGCCCTTGCCCTTGAACTGGATGCTGTCACCGACCCGGAACTGCGCCTGCCCGAAGTGGGCGCGGTCCGCCGGGAGGCTGGGGCGCATGCCGGGGAGCGGCCTGGGCAGCTGCTTGCCCTCGGCGCCCGTGGCGGCCACCACGAACTCGCTGGGCACCGTCCAGACCGTGCCGACGGGCCGCCGCTTCGACCCGTCGCCGAGGCGTTCCTCGAGCTGCCGGATCTTGTACGTCCGGAGGTTGACCTTGATGACCTCGCCGAGCGTCTGCTCGCCGTTCGGGCGGCCGAACCACACGCGGTCTCCGACCTTGAACTGCATCATGCTGTCTCCCTGTTGAATGAGAAGGGTGCGACCCTTGCGGGAAGATCACCCGACACGGATGCTCGTGAAGTTGAGGGAGGACCTGTCGAGGAAGCCGGCCGCCTTGGCGCAGCCGGACTCCACGAAGTACTGGAGGTCCTCGCACTCCTCGATGGAATCGCCCCACGACACCCCGCCAGCCAGCAGGATGTCGGTGTAGTGGCCGCGCATGGCGGTCATCATGCGGAGCCCGCCCTCCCAGCCGACCTTGCAGCTGGCCAGGGCGCTCTTGAGGCGCCCCTTGGGGTCATCCCCCAGGTCATCCAGCGCACTGAGGAAGATGTCCTCGTCGTTCGTCAGGTCGGCGCCCTCCTGCTCCTTCTGGCGCACCCTGGCGAGTTCCTCCTCGGAGGGAACCTCGACTCCGAGCTGCTGCACCTGCTCGATGATGCGGTAGCAGTCGACGGTCGAGAGCTTCTCCAGGTGAGCCTCGGCCGCGGCCCAGTCGGGCTGACGCCCTCGCTTGATCTCGGTCATGGCGACGAGAAGGTCAGCGCCCATACGTGTCCTCCGTGTACTTCTCGTTGAGCTTGGGGGACAGCTTCTCCGACGGCCGCAGGCCGTACGTCTGCTCGTGCTTCCCCCGGTCCCCCGGGCAGGGGTCCTTGCACAAATGTACCATCAGCCTCGCACCTCCTCCCATCTACGCAACTTCCTCCCCAGGCAAACGGGGCTGGCGGAGTGCAGCTGCTCGAGCAGTTGTCGTGCTCGCTTCCCATATACCGTGACCAGGCTGACGTTCTGATCGTGCCGCCGCTGGACGCTAGGCCTGCGGTCTCCCTTGTGCCCTGTGGTGGTGCCGGCAACGAAGTCTGCACACTGTTCCATCAGCTCAGCGGAGCCGCAGTAGCCGACCTGTAGGATCCCTCGGTAGCTGCCCACCCAGCCGTCGCCGTCCAGTGCACCCAACCAGAACTCGGAGTGGTGGTCTACCCCCAGCAGGGCCTTGGCGTGCAGGCTTTTCCGCGGGGTTACCCCGTATGCGGCGAGTGCTGCCACCAGTCGGGCCGACCTGACCCTCAGATACGCGGAGCCGTTCTGCGACACGTACCTCACAGGTCGGCTGGTTCCCAGGAACCGGGCAAGGGCTGCCAGATGACCCTCGTCCTGCCGCCGCAGTGCCACGGTCAGCGCGGTACCGCAGACGCACCCGTCAGCCATCAAGAACCCCAGCCAGTAGCGCGACTCCGGCGTAAGGACGTCGAACGCGCCCTCATCGAGATCGTACTCTCTGCGAGCGGCGTCTCGAGGGCGCGGAGTGACGCCAAGTGCTCGGAACCGTTGGTACAGGCACTCTGGAGTTACCCCGTACTGCTGCCCCAGTAGCACGGCCGACACGCCGTTCTCGTACGCGTCCACGGCAAGCAATAGGTCGTCATCGCTGAGCTTCTTCACGCCCACCTCCCTGGCCATTCTAACACTGGGAGGCCGTCAGTCAAGTCAGCCCTCCTGCAGCCGCAGGGTCTTCAGCTGCAGCCTGAAGAACCAGCCCGTCATCATCTCCGTGAACACCTTGTTGATGAGGTCGGTGTCCACCTTCTCCGGCAGCACGCTCTCCGCGTACGCGGCGTTCGCCTCACGGAAGGCGTCCTCCGCCATCTTGGAGACCTCCTGCAGCGTGTGCTTGCCCCGCTTGATGTCGATGAGCCGCTCACGGTCCCACGTGCGGCGGACGTGCAGCACACCCTCTTTGTGGAACTCGGCGCCCATGTACAGGAGGCGGAGGAGGTGCGCCGCGTTCTTGCAGTCGTAGCCGAACTGCTCGACCAGGGCCTTGCGCTTCTCGCCCATGTACCCCGTGCCGAGGCTGCCGTGGGTCATCTTGTAGAGCTGCCCCCGGGCGTAGCCGACGCACGCGTCGTGGAACGCGTGGCGGCCCTTGAAGTGCTCGCGCATGCCCAGGAGGGCCCTGCCGAACTCCGAGATGTACAGGTAGTCCTCGGGCTCGCACCAGAGGCTCATCAGGATGTTGGGGTTCTGTGCCATGAGCAGACGTACGTACTTGCGGGCGTCGTAGAGCACGACGTCCCACGGACCCTTGATGCTCTGGGCCTCCGCCTTCGACCAGTCGTTCCTGACCCCCATGTAGTGGTCGAGGGGCGACACGACGATGCCCAGCACATCCCGGTCGTCGACGCCGGTGGCGTCCTCGGGCGGGATGTACGTGCCGTGGGCCTCGCTGCCCCGGCGGGCGGCGAGGACGAGGTGGGAGCGCAGGTTGAAGCTGGTGGTGGGCCAGTCGATCTCGTCGAAGTTCCAGCGGTTCTCGTCCATCAGTCGTCGTCCGCGACGGCGTAGCCGAAGGGGACCACGCCGGCCACGATGGACTTCCAGTGCTCGACGACGCGCTCAGCGGCGGCGTCGCTGCTCTCCTGCAGCAGGCGCTTGGCCTCGGCCTTCAGCCACCCCCACGTGTCCTTCGTGATGGTGCGGGCGAACCGGTAGTCGTACTGGGGGTAGAGCATGTTGCTGAACCGCACCAGCTTCATGGGCCCCTTCTCGAGGGTCCACTTCTGGATGAAGGTCCACATCACGGCCCCCGCCTGGAAGCCCGTGATGCCACCCTGCCCGGGGTGGCGGTCGGCCACCCTGGCGCCGGCCAGCGCCGCGTAGCCCAGGGCGTAGCAGACGGTCCCGTAGTCGTGCACGTAGTCGTCCATCAGGTGGTGGACGAACTTCGCCAGGTCCTCGGGGGTCTTCAGCCCATCCAGCTCCTTCTCCCACTGCGGGACGATCTCCTTCTGGAACTTCTCGTTCTCCTCGTTCAGGTGGACCCGCGTGTCGTTGGGGTCCTTCTCCTTGTGCATGTCCTCGCACTCGCACTCGCACTCGCACTCGCACTCGCACACCTTGCTGTCGTCCTTCATCCTTCCCTGACCTCCTCGATGAGTTCGTCCACCTCGGTCCACACGCTGTCATCCCCGCCGTTCTTCAGGACCTCCAGCAGGTCGGCGGCCCGTGCCAGCTGCTCCTGCAAAACGGCGACCTTGACCGTCTCCTGCTGCTTCTTGGTGCCGCGGACCTCGAAGTCATTCGCGGCCTTGACGATGTCGCTGAAGTAGTGGCCCTCGCCGTAGCCACCGGACTGCTTGTTGTAGGTCCAGGTGACCCAGGGCATCATGGGCTCGTCCCCGCGGAACGCGAGCACCACCTCCAGGTAGCTGTCGGCGGGGTTCGCCGAGTAGGGCCGTCGGACGATGACGATCACGTCGTCCTTGTGCTGCGCATCCAGGGCCTCTCGCAGATCCACCTTGCTCAATGTCGCCTCCAAGCTAGAGAACAGGGCCTGCCCCTCCCCCCTTTGCGGGAGAAGGGCAGGCCCACATGACCCGATGTCAGCTGCTCCAGTGGAGGCGCCACTTGCGGCGCTCCGCCGGCGGCTTCGCCAGCACGAAGTCGATGGTCTCGATCACGACGTCGTAGGCGTTGATGTACCACTGCAGGTTGGACTCGTCCTGCAGCTTGTCCTCGGCGGCGCACGGCCGGCCGATGACGTACCCCACCGGCACCCCGGTCTCCTCGTCGAGGCCCACGATGAAGGCGTACATCAGGAACCCGCCCGGGTACCACATGCCCGGGTACGCCACGACGAGCCGCTGGTGCCCCTCGTACGAGAGGGCCTGCTCGAGGGGGGCGTCCTTCATGTCCTGGTAGACCTGCTCGCTGGGGTTCTCGACACGGATGAGGTCCCAGGGGTTCCGCCACTCGACGCGGGGCTCCAGCGAACGCGTCACCTCGTACGCGTGCAGGACCTGCCCCCGGTCGCTGGGCAGCCCCAGGGGGTTGTCCCCCGAGTTGGTGATCTGGACCTTGTACACCTGGACGTCGTCCGGGGCGACGCCCGGGGTGCCGAGCGGCACGAGGCCCTTGTTGTAGGGGCGGGTCACCGCGAACATCGAGGGGCGGGTGCCCAGGACGTGGTTGGCGCCGCGGATGAGCGCCACCGTACGCATGGGGTGCTTCAGCATGAACAGCCCCAGGCCACTGGAATACAAGGTGAAGCCGACCTGGCCCTCGTACTGCCTGCGGAAGACCGCCATGGCCTCCTGGGAGTTGTGCGGCCGCTCCTTCTCGGTGTTCGGGTGGGAGTTGAGGTAGATGGGGATCTCCTCCGCCGACAGGCCCCCCAGCTCCTCCGCCTTCTGCTTCAGCTTCTCCTGGACGTGCACGGCACGCCCCCGGGCCGCCACCCACGCCGGGGCGAAGCTGTACCGGTCCTTGGGGTCGAAGACGTCGTACAGGTCCATCCCGATCAGCTCACGGGTGATGCTGTTGATGCCCCCGCTGTTGTACGACGAGCGGAGGTACCCGACCTTGAACAGGTGGTCGGGGTGGATGGCCGAGTTCTGCTGGAAGTGGCCACCCACCTCGAGCGGCGGCTTGCCCCGCACCCAGTCGTTGCCGATGCGGTCGATGACGAAGCCCTCGGCCCTCAGCGCGGCCTCCGCCTCGTCGGCCCAGGCCTTCTTCTGGTCCTCGGGGATCCGCTTGTAGGTGCGCGTCTCCTCCGTACCGTCGAAGAGCATCGGCACCTTCCGAGTGACCTCCTCGGTCGTGTACTTCTCCAGGACGGGGCCCAGGATCTCGTCGGCGCGCTTCTCCCAGCGCCGCTGCTCCTTTTCACCCATGCCGCTGTACCACAAGTAGACGTCGAGTCCCATGTCACACCCCCAGGATGGCGTGCATCAGGGCCATGCCGCGCGCCACCGTCGGCAGGGACTTGACACCGAAGACCTCGTCGTACGCCGGGATGACGACGGTCAGCAGCCGCACGGCCTTCTGCCGGTCCTCCTCGGTGGGGTTCTTGAGGAGCGTCGGGGTGATCGTGTCCATCCTGGTCTTGAGGTAGGCCTCGACCTCGTGCCGAACGCCGCTGCCCTGGACGTCGGCCAGCTTGGCGTACATGAGGATGCCCTCGCCGTCCAGCGCCTTGGCCATCGCCATGAAGTCGTCCGCGAACTGGGGCAGGATGTACCAGGACTGGGCGTAGGGCTCGGTCGACAGCGGCGTCGCGTCCGCCCGCTCGATGTGGTCCTTGACCCAGGTCTCCAGCTCGCCGCGGAAGACCAGCTCGCAGCGCCGCATGAACGCGGCGGAGAGCAGGTTCAGGACCGTGCGCTCGTCCGAGGTCGGGGCCTTGGTGCCCTCCTCGATGATGAGCTTGTCGTCGACCCACGTCAGGACGTGCGCGTACCGGGTGTTGCGGCCGTTGGGCCGGACGCCGAGTCCGCCACCGATGACCTCGTCGACGGACCAGCTGTTCTGGATGTCCTTCGGCAGCTGGGACCACGGCCACTGCCGGCCGTAGTAGTCGAAGAACTGGTCCGGCGTCTTCCTCGGCAGGTGCAGGTGGCTCGGCAGGTTCTCGTTGGCGGAGGTGATCGGGAGCATTAGCTCCTCCCCCGCGCGCGCATGGCGGCGGCGGTTCGACGAGTGGCTCAAGCCCCAGATCAGGATGCCGTTCGGGTCCATGGTTTCTCCTACGGTGAAGGTGGCGGTCAGAGCTGTTATACCGAGTACTTGCGAGCTTGTCCGGCTACGCCGGGGGGACTGCAGCTGCGGCCGACGTCGTCGGCTTGACGCTGGTGGCCGGGCCGCTGAGCTGCTGGAGCAGCAGGTCGTACGCCTGCAGGGGCGTGGCGGTGAACTCGGTCTTGACGGGCGTGCTCTTGGGGGTCATCTGGATCTCGACTGCGAACAGGGCCACGTTCTCCGGGGTGGCGTACTCCCAGATGTACCTCAGGTACGGGTTGAGCCCCACGGCCAGCCGGTGGTGGACCTCGGCCACCTCCTCCTTCCAGTTGTCCGGGCGCTTGGGGTCGGGCAGCTCGGGCATCACACCACCCCCGAGTAGAGGGGGACCTTCTCGAAGACCATGCCCTTGCGAGCGTCCATGCCGTCGAGGACGTCCTTCCGGACGTCGATGACCGCGAGGACGTAGCCCGTGCGCGTGGCGAAGGCCATCTCCTGCTCGTCCTCGATGGCCACCGCCTCCTGCTCCTGCTGGCTGCCTTCCTCGCCGTACACCTTGTCCGCGTCGGGCACGATGTACAGCGCGTGCAGCATGACCGACTCCTGCGTCTCCGACTCGCTGGGCAGGGGCCGGAAGTACAGGCCGGTCAGGTGGGGGATGCGCCCGACGGTGTCCGTCAGGGCGGCCGCGATTTCGAAGTTCGTCATCAGTTCATCTCCTCCGGCTTGATGGTAGTGGGCTGGTGGTGCTTGAGGAACGGGCAGCGCTCCCGCTCGTTGCACTTGCTGCAGTCGAGGACTGCAGTGCTGTCCGACATCAGCATCTCGATGAGCTGCCGCATGGCGTCGTTCTTCACGACCTGGGGCAGCAGCTTCATGACCATCTTGATGGCCCCCTTGCGGTTGCTCGCTCGAACGGCCGCGTGGACTCTCTCGTCGAGCATCGTGGTGGCGACGAGGTACCCGCTCAGAAGGTCTTCGGCGACGAGTCGCCGCACCAGGTCGACGAGGTACTTCGAGGGGCTCTCCTGCTGGCGCAACCAGTCGTAGAAGCGGTCCAGCGGGGTGTCCTCCATGGCACTTTCCTCCTTCTCAGGTTACCAGCATGGCCTTCAGCCTCGTGAGCCTCTGCGCCTGGTCGTTGCACGTGATGGCCTGGGAGATTGCCTTGCGGGTGCAGAGGATGATGCAGAGCTTGCGCGCCCTGGTCACCGCGGTGTAGAGCAGCTGCCGGTTCAGCAGCCTGTACTGCGCCCGGTGCAGCGGAACGATGACGACGGGGAACTCGCTGCCCTGCGCCTTGTGGATGGTCAGGGCGTAGGCCAGCCGCAGGTGCGCCCACTTGTCCGCCTTGGCGTAGACGACGGGCGGCCGCCCGCCGGCGTAGTCCACCCGCATCTGCTGGGCGTTCCCCTTACCGCCGGGCACCGGGCCGATGTCGACCACCGTGCCGATTTCCCCGTTGAACACGCCCAGCTCGTAGTCGTTCTTCGTCTGGATGACCTTGTCGCCCAGGCGCACGAGCGTGGCCTCTTCGCCCTTGCCCCACAGCTTCAGCTCGGGGCGACCCTCCACCGCGGGGTTGAACGTCTTCTGGAGGATGACGCCCAGGTTGTCCGCGGCCAGGGCGCCGTGGGAGCGCATGGGGGTGAGGACCTGGACGTCGTTCACCGCGTCCCAGCCCTCCTCCCGCAGCTTGTTGGTGATCATGCCTACGACCCCGGCGGCGATGGACTCCTGGCTTGCCTCGTCGGGGAAGAAGTAGACCCGAAGGTCGTCGACCTTGTTGTCGAACTCGAAGCTCTCGCCGCGGTTGATGGCGTGCGCCGCGGTGACAATCTTCGACGTGGCCTCCTGCCGCATGATTTCGGTCAGGCGGACGACGGGCACCTTGCTCGACTCGATGACGTCCTTGAGCACGGCGCCCGGGCCCACGGACGGCAGCTGGTCGACGTCGCCAATGAGCACCAGCTGGGTGTGCTCATGGTCGATGGCGCGCAGGAGCGCGGCCGCCAGCTCGATGTCGAGCATGGAGACCTCGTCGACGACCACCACGTCGTACGGCAGCTGGTTCAGCTCGTCGTACTCCCACCCCATGACCGGGTTGAACCCCAGCAACCGGTGGATGGTGAACGTCTGCTCCTGGTGCCCCATCATCTCGGCCATCCGCTGGGCCGCCTTGCCCGTGGGGGCCGCGTAGCCGACGCGCAACCGGTGGTAGAGCCAGGAGGACCGCAGCGCGGCCAGCGTGTGGCTCTTGCCGGTGCCCGGCCCGCCGGTGACCACCAGGACACGGGAGAGCTGGCTGGCCTTCACGATCTCCCGCTGCTTCTCGTTCAGCCCGAACGGCGCGAAGTCGAAATCCAGCCCCCGGTCGAGCGGCGTGGTGTAGAGGGACTTCAGCTTGGCCGCGACCGTCAGCTCGCAATTGTAGAGCTGCACGAGGTGGAGGCTGTCACCGGAGAACCCGACGCCCTTGTAGGCCAGGCCCGGGTCCGTCACGAGGCTGTGGACGGCCTTGCCCAGCCTCTCGTCCGGGATCTGCAGCTGCAGCTCCCCGGCTTTGGCGGTCAGCATGGCCGCCGTGACCCGAGTGTGTCCTTCGCTGCTCAGCTGGTCGAGCAGGTAGCAGACCGCCGCCAGGGCGCGCTTCTCGCTGGTCTTGGACATCCCGAAGCGCATGGCCAGGTTGTCCGCCGTGGTGAACCCGAAGCCGTCGATCTCCGTGACGGCGTAGGGGTCGTTCTGCAGCACCTCGACGGCCCGCGACCCGTACTTGGCGAACAGCTTGCTCACCTGGAACGGGGTCAAACCGTGCGCGTAGAGGTCCGTGAAGAGCTTGTGCTTGTCACGGTTGGCCACGTAGCAAGCTACGATGGCGGCGACGCGCTCCTCGGTGAGGCCGGAGACTTCGCGAAGGCGTGCGGGCTCCTTCTCGATGACCTCCAGCGTCTTGTCGCCGAACTTGTCGACCAGCTGCGCCGCGCGCGCAGGGCCGATGTTCGGGAACAGGTCGGAGTTCGACAGGTACGCCTCGATGCCGTCCGACGTCGTCGGCGCAACGGATCGGTACGACCTGACGATCATGCCAGGGCCGTACTTGGGATGGGTCTCCCAGCGGCCCTCGAACTCGTACATGCACCCGATGTCGATGTCCATGGTGCCCTTGACGCTGACCTCTGCCTGGTCGAGCGCGTCGAGGTTCCGCACCATGGCGATGACGAATCCGGTGTCGCTGTTCTTGTGCCTGAACCTCGTGACCCGAGCCCGTACCGTCCCCGGTCCGTCCACTGGTCTCCTCCTCCGCTGCGGGCGTGTAAAAACGTCAGGAACCTCGGCCTGAGCCGAGGCGGTACCCTTCTGTAGTCCTTATACCTACGGGCGCGCGGTTTCAACCGCTACTCGGCGGAGATGCCGAACACGGCCTTCACGCAGCAGATGAGGAAAATGGCAGGGGAGATGGAGAGGGTGAAGAGCATCGCGCAGGCCCACCGCATGTACCGCATGGCTGCCTCTCAATACGGGGTCTTGCTGCTCGTCGGCGGCTGATCAAACCGTTCGCGCTTACGCGGCAACCACACCGTTGCATCTCGGTACATCCAGTCACGAAGTGCTGCGGCTTGGCGGTTGCCGGCGTACTGCAAACGCCAGGCATGTTTGCTGGCCGTCTTGCGCGGGGAGTGCCCCGACAACCCCACCTCTGTGGTGATCTGCACCGCCAGCCACCGAAGAAACGCCTCCCCGCCTGTCCAATCAACGGCGGCCTGGTTGCGAGAGTACGAGACGCAGCCATCCCCGTCGAACACCCCCCGTACGAAATGCCGCACCAGCGCTGCCGGTACATTAGTGGGGTGCTGACCGGTGTAGGTCTTGCGTGGGCATACGCCGTGCCGACTCAGGTCCATCACCCAGTCGCAGCTCCGCACAACCAGCAGCGCCCCCGGGTGCTTCCCGCAGCGCACACTCCGAATGGGTTGGTCGCTGCCAACGCAGTTCAGCAGCCGCTGCAGGTGCCCCTCGTCAGTCGAGGAGAGCAGAACGCGCACGGTCTGCCGGTACACGCAACCGTCGGCGTAGAGAAATCCCAGCCAGTACGCCTTGGCCTCCGAGTCGATGCTGGCGAAAAACTTCGTGTCCAGCGTGTACTTGCGACAGGACTCCGAGCGGGGCCTGGTCACGCCCGCGGCGCGCGCCCAGTGGGACACGGTGCTGGGGTACAGCGACAACACCTTCGCGATGGTCGCCGTGGGGACCATCGCTGCGTACATGGCAAGAGCTTGACGCCGCACCTCGGCCGAGACCCGCTTCATCGCGACCTCCCGCCTGGAAGTGTACGCCGGTCTGCTCTAGCCCGTCAATAGGGGGTTTTGCTGCCCTTCGGGGGAAGGCCAAACTCGGCACCGTAGACCACCCCGGGAACAGGGGAGTTTCCATGCAGGTGGCTCGTCCAGCCCTCCACGGCCCCCCGGGTAATGGTCTCAGCAGGTCGCCTGTACGCCAGCCTTGTAAGCCAGTCTTCGGTCTGCTCGAGGGGCAGCACGTCCACGCCCTTCAGCACCGTCTCGTACTTCACCGGCTTCTCGCCGCGGTGCTCCGCGTTCCAGGCCTCGATGGACTGCACGCTGGTGGTGTCCGACGGCAGAAGGTCGGGATGGTCCCCGGGGTCCACGACGGTGCCCAGGTTCGTGACGGCGCGGACGAGCACCTCGTCGTGCACCCGCCGCACACCCTCTCGCGAGTACAGCCCGTCCAGTTCGTCGGCCAGGTAGCTCTGCACCGCGTTGACGCCGGCCAGCGGCAGCAGCTCGTGGGGGTTCACGACGCCCTTCGACAGGGCCTCGCCCCTCTTCACCTTGTCGCCGCGCTTCTTGATGAGGTCCATGCCAAACGGCACGTAGTGGTCGGTGTCGCCCACCCACACCCGGAAGCCGCCGGCCGGGTCCTTCTCGACCCTCGAGACGGTTCCGCCCTCGGTGGAAAGCGTGGCGCTGCCCGGCAGGATCTCGGGCATGGCCACCAGCTGCCGCACGCGCCCGATGCTGTTGATGACCGACTTCTTCGTCGAGGTGGCGCCGGCGGAGTGGAAGCTCCGCAGGGCCAGCTGGGTGCCGCGCTCGCCGAGGGCCTGCGCGGCGATGACGCCGACGTTGGTCCCCACGCTGGCCGGCTTGCCGTCCGGGCCCAGGCCGTAGCACTTCGAGCACATGCCCTTGTGGGCGGAGCATCGCAGCGGGCTGCGGATCACCACTGAGGTCTTCTTGGCCTTCTTCAGGCTGTCCACGATCTGCGACGTGATGAGCGTGTTCTTGGGCAGGGTCCTGCTGCCGATCTTCACGGGCTCCGCGGTGTAGCGGTCGATGATGTCGGGGGAGTCGACGGGGCGGCTGATCCCCGCCTTCACCCCACAGTCGGGCTCGGTGATGGACATGCCCATCGCCACGTTGGTCAGCTGCTTGTTGATGGACCCGGGCAGGCTGGCCTCCATGACGCGGTCGTACATGCCCTTGCGGGCGCCGTGCCCGGCGATCCAGTACTCCGCCGAGTCCAGGCCCTCGCTGTACGAGTGGCGGATGGGCAGCGGCACGGGGCCCGTGGGGCTGTCGACGATCATGGGGGTGGACAGGATCTGGCGGATGTTCAGCCAGTCGCCCTTGGCCCCTGCCTTCCACATGGTCATCAGCGCGTTGAACTCCTTGCCGAACTTCTTCTCGGCCCCCTCCCGGATCTCCTCCGACGCGTCCATGTAGATTTTCACCAGCCGCTCGTTGCGGTCGGGGGCGTGCTCGGGGAGGTGCGACGCCGCGATGTCGGCCTTCTTCAACGCCGCGTCCCGGATGACCTTGAGCGTACGGAAGTCCTTCAGCCCCACGCTGTACCCCATGGCGGTGGCCTGGGTGAAGCCGATCTGGTTCAGCTTCTGCACGATGCCCTTGTAGACGTTGGGCTCCGACGCGTGTGCTCCGATGATGCGCCGGGTGTTCTTGCCAGTGAGGTCGAAGTCGAGGTCATGCAGCACCTTCTCCCGGGTCTCGCCGGCGGGCAGCGCACCGGCCACGATAGCCCGGCCCGGCGTGGTGTCCTTCCCGTTGAGCCGCACGATGTCCGTCTGCTCGAGCTTGCCGTCGACGTAGTCCTTCAGCAGGGCGGACTCGCTGCTGTAGGCCGTGGCCTTGCGCTCTCCGGGCTTGGTCATCATGAACAGCCCCAGCTGCGCCTCCAGCCGGGGGAAGTACATGATCTCGTGGCTGGTGGGGCTCTTCAGAATGTTGCTGGGGGTCATGCGCTTGACGTCCTCGGCCGCCTCGTTCGTCACGGGCACGTACAGGCTGACCTGGTCGCCGTCGAAGTCCATGTTGTACCCGGCCACGACGAGGGGGCTCACGCGGATGGCGTTCCCGGACACGATCTTCGGGTAGAACCCCTGGACGCTGTGGCGGTGGAGGGCGGGGTCGCGCTTCATCGCCAGGGGGCGCTTCTCCAGCTGCGTGTCGAGGATGCGCATGGCCGCCTCGCGTTCGTCCTTCAGCGCCTGCTTGGCGTCGGCGACGTTCATCGAGTAGGGCGGCTGCGTCAGCTCCTTCACGACGAAGGGCTCGTAGAGCGTCTTGGCCACGGTCTTCGGGATGCCCAGCTCGTCCATGCCGACGTTCATGTCGGGGATGACGACACCGCGCGCGGTCATGTCCTGGCGCCGCTTCATCAGGTTCTTCTGGAAGAAGCCGTGTTTCAGCTCGCTGCCGTGGATGAGGTCGAGGATGCCCTTGATCTCCTGCTCCCGGTTCAGCGCGCCGTCGAGACCGGCCAGAGACTTCATGCCGTCGTACAGCTCCGCCCGGACGTGCCCCTTCTCGGTCTCCGGCAGACCCTTCGGGAAGTCCGTCAGCTGCTTGTTGTCCAGGGCGATGGCCTTGTAGACGCCGTTCAGGTCGTCGTAGGAGATGTCCCCGCTGCCGGTGATGGTGATGGGTCGGAGCTGCGGGGGCAGCACGGGCATGACGCGCTGCAGGTACACCGTGGGCTGGAGGTTGGCCTTCTTCAGCCCGCGAAGGATCTTCGCCTTCTTCACGATGTCGTCGAGCTTCTGCCCTCTGGCGGTCGCGGCGGACGACAGGAGGCCATCCAGCTCCTTGTCCCGGTCGATGGACGAGAGCAGCTTCTCGAAGGCGTAGCCGCCCCGCAGGACCCCTTCCTGGTCATCGTCGGGCACCAGTGTGCCGTCCGGGGAGAGGGCCAGCTTGCCCTCCAGGATGCCGTGGTACTGCTCCGAGCTGAGCCCGGTGAGAGCACGAATGGCGCGCTCGTAGACCGGGTTGGGCATCGGCTCGGCCAGCTTGAAGTGGGAGTTGCCCACCAGCACGCCGCCGGCGATGTAGTTGTGGGTGTCGTCGACACCGATGTTGTAGAGGACCTGCCGCTCGTTGGTCTGGGACGGGTGCCACTTGCAGGGTGCGCTGACCAGTTTCATGCAGGCTTGCCTCAAGGTCCTGGGTTAAATTGTAGCAGAGTCGAGGGGCTAAGAAACAGGCTTGCGCCTGTTCTTCTGGGGTCCGGCGAGCTGCCGGGGCTTGCGCGCCTACCTGGCGCGCGTGGGGACGCTTCAGGAGCCTCCCGGGGAGAACGCCGCCTTGACGGCCACCTCCAGGGCGCGGACGCTCCGAACGCGGGGGATGATGGCGACCTTGACCCACTCAACCTGGTCGGGGGTGATGGGGAAGCCGAGGTCCGCGGCCGTGGCGCGGATCTCCCCCCGGACCTCGCTGTTGTACACCTCGTCCGGCTGCGCCAGGCGGACGAGGCGGGCCAGCGACCCGCCGTCGGTGAGGTCGCCCGACTCCAGGATGAAGTCGGGGCTGGGTATGACCGGGGCCAGCTTGGCGGTCTGCACGTCCGGGTTGGACCGGCGGGGCATCAGCCCCACCACCCGGTAACCCTTCCCGAGGAGCAGCTCTGCCAGGTAGCTGCCGTCCTGCCCCGTGATGCCCGTGATCAGCGCCGTCTTCATCTTTTGCTCCTGCATTCGCCCGAGGGCGACGACATGAGGGCGAGCCGACCAGGCACGCCCTTTCCGCAGTTCTTATGCCCACTTGAAGGTGTGCAGATCCGGGCTAAGAAGAAGGGCTTTCGCCCTTCTCTCGCACACGGGGAAGTCCGGCGGTTCATGCCCGCGTCGCGCGGGCGGCCGGGGTCAGGCCGCGGGGGGCACGTCGGGCGTGGGCTCCGGCACCGGGGTCGGGATCGGGGTCGCGGCCGGGAGCCGCGCCTTCAGCACCTCGAGGATGCCCTGGACCGCCTCGGTCAGGGGGTCCGGCTTCGCCGCGATGACCGCCAGGTCCGCGCGCAGGCCCAGGAAGTACCCCTTGAAGTCCGTCTCGACCACGACCGCGGCGACGCCCTCGTCGGTCAGGCCCTTCAGCACCTCGACGGTCCGCCTGGTCGCGGCCGGCGCGTCCATCATCAGCTCGTTGTTCACGATCCTCGCGTTGCCCTTCCCGTCCATCGTCACGACCAGCAGCCGGTTGCACATGAGGGAACCTCCTTTGCATGGCCCCGCGCAGGGGGCGCTCGCCTTGGGGGCTGCTTCGTCTTCCGGGGGTGCTCCACCCCAAACGAAGCAGTCCTCCTCTTCCGTACTTCTTATCCCACAATCGGAGGATGAAATACCGCCTGTCAGCTAAGAAACAAGGGGGCTTACGCCCCCTTGTCCCCTACGCTGCCTCGGGGGGCTCGTAGTCGACGGTCATGGTAGTGGTCTCGACCTCGGTGACCATCGAGCCGACGAAGCGCACAACCGTGCCGTCCGGGGTGGTGATGTCGTCGGCCGGCAGCATGCTCTTCAGCATGTCGTCGGTCATCTCCGCGAGGATGCCCTCGAACTTCGGCGGCGCCTCGACTTCGATGTACGCGCGGACCTTGTAGACCTGCAGTTTCACGGTGCCCTCAGTGCTTCGGACTTGGTCTCGAACACCTTCTTGCAGCGGAAGGGCTTGCGCTCGACGGGGCTGGCAACGTAGGTCACCAGGTACTCCCCGGCCTCGTTCGGCATCTCCTGGATGCGCACGGGCACGATGAGGGGCTTGCTGCCGCCCATCTTGTCCCGCAGCACCTCGACGGTGTACGCCAGGCTCCCGACCCTCAGCATGTCAGCTCTCCGGTTCAACGGGTGATTCTACGACGACTTCCGCCCGGAGCCAAGCACCCTACTCCGCCGCGTACTTGAGGCCAGACAGCATGTCCTGCAGCGCCTCTTCCGACGGACTCGGGTCGCCCAGGATGTACTCCAGCTGCGTCAGGGGACCGCAGTTGTTGATCTCGGACGCCTCCGCCGCCTTCCCGTCGCAGACGTGCTCGTCGAGGAACTCGGTAACCCGGTCCAGCACGTCCCCCTCGAGGGCGTCGATGAAGTCCAGCAGCGTGTCCATGGTGATGCTGGACTTGCCCATCAGAGGCTCCAGCCGTCGTCGCCCACGTGGTGGTCACGCTCGAGGTGCTCGTGGTAGTTGTAGCGGTACGGGAAGATGTCCTTGGACGAGAGCCCGAACCGCCGCATCTGCGGCAGGAAGTTGCTCTCGCCCTGGAAGACGATGGCCTGCGGCTGCCCGTCGTAGGCCGGGATCATGAAGCCGGTGCCGCAGTGCTCGCCGCCGTCCTCGAGGCTGATCTCGAGCACGGCGTAGGCGGTCTGGCCGTTGGCGAGCTGCAGCTCGCCCGACATCATCAGGTAGCCGTCCCCCAGGTCGTAGTGCTTGGGCGCGCCGGCCACGAAGTCGCACTTGACGGAGGGCTTCCCCTCCTCCGTCTCCACGTCCAGGCCGTACTTGTGGCCCTTCACGGTGACCAGCAGCGGCGGGGCGGTGACGTCCTTGACGACGGACTTCGGACCGGTGGCCTTCTTCGCGGGCTCGGCCTTCTTCTTGGTGGGCATGGTCATTCCTCTCCTAGAGCTTCTTGGCAGCGTTCATGATTTCCGTCGACTGGGCGTCCACCGCCCGGGCGTCCAGTTCGGCCTGAACCAGGATGGACTTCGTGGCCCGCAGCTGCGGGTTGAGGCGGCAGGCGATGAGGAAGTACTGCCACTTCCGGCTGGTGTTCTCGCTCAGAGCCGCCGTCATGGCCTCTCGAAGAGCGTGGAGCGCCATCATGCGACCCATGGCGTCGTCAGGCGCCGCGTTGGCCTGGACCGGCGGGAGCGCTGCGCCTGCCGTCGGCACCTGGAGTTCTTCCCGGAACTCCGGGCTGAGCGGACCGCTGAGGTTGGGCTTGGTGCAATCCAGGCGGACGGTCCTGGCTGCGGACGTGTCGAACTGCTCCTCCCCCGCCGCCGGCTTCTCGACCTTCAGCGGCGGGGTGGTAAAGAGAGTAGTGCCGAACTTGACGGGGTAGTCGCGCTTGCGGTGCCCCGGGCTGATCTCCCGGCTGCACATGACGCTCTCGGTGCTGGGGTCCCACCGGAACGGCCGGACCTCCATGCCGTTGGCCAGCCAGTACTTCTGGTGCGGCGTGGCCTCCTCTGCCTTCACTTCCGGCGGACGACGAGGGGCTCCCAACGTAGACCTCCTATGGTTCGGGGTGCAAGGCACTTATACCTGAGAAATCACGTTCTTGCCGGGCGTCAGCCCTCGCTGCGCGCGCGAGCGTTCTGCCGCTCGATGACCTTGCGCTCCTCGGGCATGGCCAAGAGGACGCCGTGGGCCGCCGCGGTGAGCAGGGTGTGAATGGCGGCGGGGTGCTGCCTGCAGTAGCGCTCCACCGACAAGGCGTACACGTGGGCCACTGGGTACTTGCGGCCGCGCTTCATCCATGCCCGCTCGACGAGCTCGTGCAGGGCGATGAGTAGGGCCTTGGGGCGGGAGAGGTTGTCCTCGACCCAGACCTCGTTCTCCGGGACCCACGGGTAGACCTCGTGGTTGCCTCCCTGGACGAAGTCGGCGAGGTAGTGCAGGCGCACCGCCTCGCCGTCCACCTGGAAGACCCTGATGCCGGCCACGCAACCGAGGAGCTTGAGGCGAGGGTCACAGGCTGCCTGCTTCTGGATCCACTTCCCGCTGTCGTAGCCCCCGATGTGGTGCTTGTAGAGGCGACTGATGATGGTCCGGCGTCCACGGCCGGGGAAGACGCCCAGGCCTCGCAGGTACTGGATGGAGTCAGCACCCCTCATCGGAACTGCCCCCCGTTCTCCTGCGCCCGGCGCAGCGCCCTGACAGCCTTCCGCCCCTGCAGGTAGTCCAGAGCCTCCTGCACCCCGATGACGGCGCCGGTGGTGGCCCAGGCGATCTTGCGGCCCTTCGCCGTCAGCGGGCGCATGCCCTTTCGCTTCAGCGCGTGCACCGCGGCGTAGACCGGTGGCAGCATGTAGCTGCCCAGTCCCAACGCCGGGTACTTCGCGTCGATGTGGATGCCGTGCTCCTTGGCGTACTTCTTGGCCGCCACCCAGGCCCGGACCTCTTCGGCCACGGTCGGAGCGTAGAGCGCAGCGCCGGCCAGCCGGGCCTTGCCGGGGGCGAACAGCATCATGGCCGACCCGGCCCCGCCGACGGAGTAGAAGGGGTGCAGCGCCGAGCGGAGCTTGCTCGGAGTGGCATGCCCCAACTCATGCAGGAACACGCCGGGGGACTTGCCGGGGGCCACGATGCTCTCGGGGTAGTCGCCGTACAGCGCCTTCGCCACCCGGGACTTCGGCATGTAGAAGCTGCCGATCCAGTGCTTCGGCTCGGCCACCAGCTGCACGTCGGGTGCGTGCTTGTGCTGGAGCTCGAGCATCTGGTCCCTGGTGAGCGTCCTGTTCATGCGTCCTGGTCCACGTAGAGGAGCGCCTCGGATTCACCCATGGGCCGCCGCCCGCCATCCTCGGTCATCAGCTCGTGCTTGAAGGTGCCGTGCAGGGCCTCCAGGACACCGTACGGCGTGTGGTAGACCAGCGTGCCCACCGGCTCGACAGACGGGTCGGTCTCGTTCCGGTGCCACTCGGTGATGGGTCGCAGCACGAACTCCTTCGCCTGGAAGTCGTAGGACCACACTCGAACCTGGATGCGGTGCTCGACGAGAGTCCCGATGCGCATGGGACCCCACTCGGTCAGCACCAGCGTGTCGTGCGCGAAGCACCAGCGGTCCCCCCGGATGCCGCCGGTGATGCGCTCGTCGAAGAGCCCGCCCTCCTCCGGCTTCAGGTCCTTGGCGCGGAGGGTCAGCGTGGACTCCTTCAGCTCGCCATTCGACCGCTTCAGGACATCCTCGTCGGTGGTCGGCCGCAGGCTCAGCTGACTGCCCGTGCGATCCACGGCCACGCCCATGGCCGACAGCAGGGACAGGAACTTCCCGTAGGCGAAGCTGGGCTTCGGCGGGGGCAGGGGCTCACCGGTCTGGAGCGCGGTCCACACCTCGCTCTGGGAGGCATCGGACTTGTACGTGGTGCCCTCGCGGATGAGGCTGAGGGCGCCGTGGCTCAGCAGGCTGTAGAGGCCCAGCTCGCCCATCGACTGGCCACTGGCATGGCCGGACGACTTGGGAGCCATGTTGGCGTCGTAGTCGTACCCGGGGCCCCCAGAGCGGGCGGCGAGCTTCTTCTCAGCCTGGTGGACATGCTTGATGGTGTACTGGTAACCCACCAGGACGTTGCCCACGCTCTTCCCGGACACCGGATCCGTGACCTCTTCCTTCTCGGAGATTTCCGCCTTCGCGAGTTCCGCCTCGACCGCTTCCGTGTAGTCGCGCTCATAGGAGTATCCCTCCACCTGGACGGTCTTGGGGCCCTCCTTCGTCTGGATGGTACGGGAGTGAGGGGCCACATGAATGGTCTTGCGGACGATGCGCTTCGAGGGGTCGGGCTCGAAGTTCGACACGGCGATCTGCCGCCCCTCCTTCTTCGCCACCTTCGACAGGCTGGTCTCGAGGACCGTGCCCACGTTGATGCGGCTCGGGATGCCGAGGGGGTTCAGGATGATGTCGACCGGCCCGTCCTTGGTGCGCGGCATCTGGTCGTCAGGCAGGACCGTCGAGATGACGCCCTTGTTGCCATGCCGGCCGCTGTTGCCCGAGAGCACCACCTTGAAGTTCCGGCGGGTCACCAGGATGCCGTTCGGGACCGTGCAGCAGTAGACCTTGCCGGTGTACTGCACCAGGCCATCGTTCTTCCCGCGCCGTTCGAAGTTGACGGGGCTCCCCACCGCCGCGCGACTGCCGAGAACGGTGATGGACGCCGTGTACTTGTCCCCCGGGCCGGGGGACACGCAGAACACCACCCGGGCGCGGACGCCCAGTTCCTGCAGCCTGTCGATCATGCTGCGGTTCACGATGCGGGTGCACCCGGCCCCGTGGCGCTGGGTGGACAGCATCGGGGTGCCGCGGAACAGGTCGTGGAGGAACGCGCTGAGGGTCCGGGTGGGCAGGGTGTCCAGGAACGCCGGGAGGCTGTTCTCGAAGTCCACGTCGCAGACCAGCGGGTCGCTCGTCAGCAGCCCGCCGCGGCTGTCCACGGTGCGGATGGAGTACGTGATGCCGCACTCGTCCATGGCCTGCCGGCAGGACGCCGAGTAGCCGTTGCCGGGGAAGAACACCAGCTGGTCCCGGCGGATGCCGTGACGGAACAGGTGGGCCAGCAGCTTCAGGTACGACCGCGTGGGCACCGTCCGCTTGCCGAACTCCAGGGAGGCCGGCTCATGGACATTCTCGTTGGCGCCGTACTGCGCGTGCACGACGGGCTTGCCCAGCACCTTCCTGGCCTGCACCAGCCGGAAGCGGTTCTGCCGGAGGGTCTGATGGTCACGCGTCAGCACCTTCACGTAGAGGTTGTGGTTCGGCGTCACGAACTGGTCGATCTCGGCCGTCAGCACGCGGTACATCTGGCCGTCGTGGTCGAACTCCACGACCCGTGTCGGGTACTGCCACTCGAGCCACCCATCCGCGGTGGACCGGCGGTGGCTGGGGTTCTCGGGGGCCTTGTACGTGAGCACTCGGTCGTCCGGCGTGAGCAGCGGGCTCTTCACCCAGCCCTTGCCTTCCACCAGGTACTCGGTCTCGGGGTCGAAGCAGAGCTTGTCGCCCACGCCGGCCGGCTCCTCACTGGCCACGTGAACCTGGATGTTGTCCCCGTTCTTCACCACACGCTTGACCACGCCCGGGTACTGGCTCTCCCACCGCACGGCCACGTCGGCGAAGGGCCGGGCCAGACTCTTCGCGATGCCGCGGACCAGCAGCTCTTCCTCGGTGGGGCTGCGCTTCCGCAGAGCCGTCACCAGCACGTCCCCGGGCTGTACGACGGTGCCCTCCTGTACCACACCCTCGTTGTCCAGCTGCTTCGCCTGCCGGTCGTCCAGACGGTCGCGGTACATGGCCCGGTACTTGGCCTTGTCGACGGTGATGTCCTCGTCGACGTCCAGGCGCTCCTTGTACAGGTGCTGCGACGTGAGCTTCTGCGACGCCGACTCCGAGATGACGATGGCGTCGTCGTAGGTGTTCGAGAGGTAGGGCATGTACGCGGTCTTGAGGTTCACGCCCAGGGCCAGCTGCCCGTCCCGGGTGTGGTTCGTGTCCGCGACGACCTGTCCCTTCTCGACCTTGTCGCCCGCCTTGACCACCGGCTCGCTGTTGATGAACGCCGACTTCTCGTTCAGCGGGTAGTCGACGTACAGCGGCTCCTTGTAGAGCTTGCCGTCGGTCCCCCGGATGCTGATGTGGTCCTTGGCGACGCGCACGACGCGGCCGTCCACGGGAGCCCGGGAGGTGAAGTACCTGCCGACGAGGTCCTCGAAGGTGGGGGCGCGCTCACCGCCGGAGGCCACCGCGATGAGGGGCTGCTCCCGGTACTTCAGTGCCAGGGCCTGCTCCATGTGGTGCATCGCGTAGGACACGCGCGGGCCGGAGGTGTTCTGGAGGAACGGGACGAGGTTGCCGGTGATGCTGAACATGGCCTTGGGCGTCGGCAAGACGAAGTCCACCTTCGACGCCGGCACCCGCACGATCTCGTTGCCCGGCCCCAGGGCGGTGACCATCTTCGCCACCGGCTGCATCTTGCCGTCCGGCCGGCGGATGAACTGGTCGGGGAACGCCAGGGTCAGGGGCTCCAGGTCCTGCACGGTCTTGGTCTCGATCTTGCCGGTTGCCGGGTCGCGCACGTAGAGCGTGGGTTCCCTGCCCTGCTTGCCGGCGCCCAGGGCCAGATGCAGGTTGATGCCCACCTTCCCGCCCTCGGGGCTGTGGATGGGGTCCAGCACGCCCACGTGGCTGTTGTCGAGGATGCGTGCCTCGAGGGGCACACCGTGGGAAGACTGGATGCCGCCCTCGCCCATGACCGTGGTCTTCGTCATGGAGCTGAACATGTCGACGGGGTTCACCTGCCGCGGCTGCTCCGCCAGCGACATCCCCGTGAAGAACGTCTTGACGGGGTGGTTCATGTAGTCCGCGGAGTAGATGGCGTCGACCTTGTTCTCGTGGTCCAGTCGGTTGCGCACCTTGCCCTGGATCTTGCGGGTCATCGCCACGAGGCGGTCGTCGACGAAGTCGTCGATGTCCAGCAGCTCCTTGAACACCACGCTGTCGCGGGCATCGGGCTCCCCCTTGCCCCGGGACATGTCCAACAGGCGCTTGGAGGACTGCAGCAGCCCACCAGGGGTGACCCGGTCGTCGGGCCGGCCGAGGGTGATCTTGTTGACGTCGGGGCGCATGGCCGTCTTCGCGAACGTGTCGCGAATGGTCAGCAGCATCTCCTTCTCGTCCGCCGGGGGCTTGCCGGTGATGGCCTTGTAGAGCTTCGTGAGGTCCCTGGCGCTGGTCGCGGGAGACCCGACATTGCCCTCGAGCAGGTCCGGCCCCCATGCCCGGCTGATCTCGGCATCCGACGTGCCCAGAGCACGCAGGACCGGGTACAGCGACACGGTGGACGACGCGTACTGCATCGTGAACTTGTGCCGAGCGGGGTCGAAGGCGGTGTGGAAGCCGCGCCCCTCGCTGAGGTTCCACTGGGCCTCCAGCTGACCGTTCGCCTTCACACGGTGGTACACGCCGGCCTTCAGGCGCCACTGACGGGTGGCGTCGAACTCCTTGCCGTCCACGATGTACGAGAAGTGCCGGGTCATCACGGGCAGGGTCATCAGGCGGGCGTTCTGCTTGCGGTCGAGCACCTTGCCCGTCGCCTTGTCCCGCACGACGAGCGTGCCGGTGATAGGCAGGCCCCACGTGCGTCCGTGGAGCTTGGCACGCATGTACCCGTCGATGTCCTTCATGTCCCAGTCGCCCGAGGCCTGCACGTCCTGCACCTCGAGCGTGTGCTGCCGCCCTTCGATGGGGAAGATGACCCCGATGCGCTTGGCAACCGTGTTGATCAGGGAGTCGACCGTCGCCTTTGCGTCATAACTGATCGCCATTTGCCCACGCACCTCCTACCGAGCTTGATGGTACCATTCCGGCAGGTTGCAGAACAACCTACAGCAACGCGTGCGACTGCTGGTTCAACCTGGTGATCTCGGAGCGGATGCGCAGACGCTCTTCCCAGGTAGCGTCTGACCGGTGAGCAGACGCAGATGTCCACCCAAGGGCAGCCACCGCCTGCTGAAGACGCAGCACGGTTGCAGCGTTACCCTTGCGCAGCCCCCGTAGATAGTTGCACGCAGTGGTAACGTGCACCCCGGCCCGCTCGGCCACCTGTTCCAGCGTAACGGTGTTCCTGGATGTCATGGTGGACTGAAATCGCAGCGCCAGGTCCGCCTGCTCGTGCTTTACCTTGAGGTATGGACGTACGGCGTTCAAGAAGGAGGCGGCCCCGTTAGCCTCCATGGCCCATTTATAGCAGGGCTTACGGGGGTGATCCTTCGCGCCCCGGTGAACCGTCGTAACCCGCCCGCCGAACCACTCCTGGAATCGCTTGAGGGCCTGCGGATACGTGTTGGTGCAGGTTACCTGCAGCTGCATCTGACGGTACGCCTTGCCCCTTGTCTTTGGGTGGACCAGCGGAATGGACACCGAGCCTTCTCCGTCGAAGAAGCCGGCGGCCCACGCCAAGTCACACGCGCTGGGAGTGCCCAACTGCAACCTCCTACGGTTACCGAGAGTACTGTACGATATTGGTGAGCATTCCGCAAGCCTGAGCTAAGAAGAAGGGGCCTTGCGGCCCCTCTTCCTGAGCAGTTGCCCTGACACGGGCGGTGGGTCATCAGTCGCGCGGGGTGATGGAGACGCCCAGGTCAGTGGCGACCCGGGCGGCGAGGATGGCCAGGAGGTCCGAGGGTCCGCCGACACCGCCCCCGCCGCCGCCCAGGACGATCAGGAACCTCACGTTCACCTCCTCTACAGGATGAGCCTGCTGATGGAGACCACGTCCCCGTCGCGGTTCCGCACCGCGCCCCCGGAGTCCGGGGACACAACGTCGCGACGTCGGGACACGTCCGGGCCGGGGCTCCCTCCCAGCTGGACCACCAGCGCCCGCAGGCGCACGACCTCGGCTTCGAGCGCGGCCTGCTCCATGTAGCCGCGCACGATGCTCGACACGAGCCAGACCTTGCCGGGCTCGACCGCCGGCAAACCAACGCTGCTCTCCCGGGTGGCCTCGCTCCAGAGGACCACCTGACCCGGGAGGCGGGACACGACGGGGATGTTCGCCCCGTCGTACACGAGGGTGTCGACCTCCGCCACGGCCTGCGTGAGCCGAGCGGTGGTACCCGACCGCGGGATGACCGCGGGCGGGCCTCTGCGTCCCCGCACGACGATGTCGTGGGGGGTCAGGTTGATGATTGCCCTGTCCATCGCCGTAAACCTCCTGCATGGTCGAGCTGGGCGGGAGGAGCCGTCCCTTGACGGTCTCCCCCCGCCCGGGGGTCGACTACGCGGCCGCGGCCTTCGGCGCCGTGAACCCCAGCAGCTCGTTCCACGCGGGGAGCCCGGCCTTGCGCGCCGCGGCCTCCTCCTTCGCCGCCCTCGCGGCTTCGCGCGCCGCCGCCGCCGCGTCGCGCGCGAGCGACGCGCACAGGGCCTTGGCGGCCGCGGCCGCCTTCTTCAGCAGCGGGTCCGCGCCCTTGGCGTGGGCGAAGTCGCCGATGACGCGCGGGAGGTCCTCCAGGGACATCCCGGCCGGGACGACCGGCGCGACCTCCATCTCGCCCACGCCGGCGGCGCGGACGAAGGCCCGGACCTCGGCCTGCAGGTCCGCGCTCTTGTCGCTCAGCTCACCCTGCATGACGAGCTCTTCGACCGCGCCTGTCAGGCTCTCGGTCACGCTCTTCAGCCGCGCCATGGCGGCCCTGGGCGTCACGGCGGCGGGGGCGGCCGGGGCCGCGGCGCGCGCGGCGGCCAGCTCGGCCTCGAGGCTGGTGATGCGCGCGTCGCGCGCGGTCAGCTCGGTCTCCAGCTCCTTGATGCGCGCGCCGTCGCCGGCGAGCTCGCCGCCCTCCCGCAGGGCCCTCAGTCCCGCGAAGAACTCCTCCAGCTCCTCGACCTTGACCGGCTCGCCGGAGAACTGGCTGGCGATGGCCGCGACCTTCGCCATCAGCTTGCGCTTGTTGGCGATCAGGGCCGGAAGGACGTCCTCCGGCGTCGGGGTGGTGGCCAGGATCCCCGCGATTTCATCGACGAGGTCGACGCACCCGGCGCCGGCGGCGCCGATGCCCTCGCGCTTGTCCTCGGGGGCCAGGGGGATCATGTACGCGAACGCATCGGACAGCATCACCCTCAGGTGGGCGATGACGCTGCCAACCACGAACTGCTGGAACGGGGTCAAGGTCGGGGCGGTCTTCGGGGTCTTCTTCATGGCGTTCCTCTTTGATCGTGTGGCGACAGGGCTCCTGGTGCTCCGGGCTGGCGGGCCAGCCGACCAGTACCTCCTGCCGTATTTCTTATGCCCACACGGGGCCTAAAATAACCGCTTCTGGGGACCCCCCGCCACACCCCCCATAGGGGGGTGTGACGAGGGGCCCTCAGATGGACTACAGCATCACGCCGTTGCGGAAGTCCACGACCATGTACGGCCGGAACTGCCGCTCCGACAGGAAGCCGGCGATGGCGGAGACCATGAATGCGCTGAGGCCCGTGGCGCAGTAGATCGTGCTGCGCTCCGTGCACGGGGCCTGGAAGGCCTCGGACGACGGGTACAGGTCCTCCTCGTACAGCTTCACCTCCGCGGGGTTCTTCGGGCGGATGGCGTAGACCTTGCCGACCTCGGCGCCCATGCGCCCGTCGATGAACAGGTCGACCTTGGGGCACTTCTTGACGTGCCGCCAGATGGCCAGGCGGGCGTCCATCGAGTCCACGGCGCAGACCACGATGCCGCGGACCGACTGCCCCACGAACTTCTCCGGGTGGCTCACGACGTTGCCGCCGAAGTCCGCCAGGAGGCTGGCCAGGGCGTCGGGCTTCTTCTGCTCGAGGTCCTTGAGCCGGTACCACTGCGCCGGGAGGTTGTGGGGCTCCACGGTGTCGTGATCGTAGGCGTGGATGGTGCCGATGCCCATCTTGGCCAGGCTGAAGGCCGTGAAGGAACCGATGGCCCCGACACCGATGACCGTGACGGTGGACTTGTTCAGGACCTCGAACGGCAGGATGCCGCTCTGGCGGACGTAGACCTCCTTGGGGAGCGTGATGACCTGCTGCGCCTGCTCACTCATCCCGTGTACGCCTCCTGCAGGTCCTCCGCCGAGGGGGGCGTCGGGTCCTCGTCCTCGTCCTCGTCCTCGTCCTCCAGCCGCCTGCCGCTGTTCGGGTCGTCGATGTCGTACCGCGTCCAGGCCGCGTCGATGGCCTCCTCCAGCCCCCGGAGGGTCAGGTCGCGGAACTCGTTGAGGGCCCGGTAGTACACCTCGTAGGCCAGGGAGTCCATCATGCCGATCTCGTGGGCCTTGTCCAGCTCGCTCTCGGTGCGGAAGGTGACGGCCTCGCCCTTGAACCCCGTCGCGGTGTACAGGGTCAGGTCGCCTCCGGCGCGGTGTGCGAACTCGACGAGGTCCTCGAGATCGTAGAGGTACCCGTAGCGCTGCTCCAGGGCCGTGTACGAGTCGAGGGAGGACTCCTCCCCCTCGTCATGGACGTCCGGGGTCGCCTCGCTCCGCGCGGCCGCGGCCCCCGCGTCGCTGCTTGCCGCGCTTCCCGCGAAAGGGCGGTCGTCATCCTTGTCCCGGGGCCACCCCTGGCCGAAGGACATGCGCGGGTCCCGGAAGCCGGCGAACCGGTCGGAGAAGCGTCCGAGCGTGCTGCTGGGCGCCGGGGAGGTGACCTTCGCGGCCAGCTCCGCCCTGCACTCGTCCTCGAGGTCCTTGTCCGCCCGGTACACCACCACGAGGCTCAGGTCCTCCATCGTGACCTTGAACGGGCTGTTGATGTCGATGCGGGCCTTGTACTCGCCCTTACGGTTGACGACGACGGAGACCAGGTACGGATCGCTGCCCAGGTCCTTGATGGTGTTCTGGTCGGTGCCGGACCAGAAAACCCCCAGGTCACCGTGGCTGTGGACCCAGGCGCGGAGCTTGCCCTCCTCCCCGCGCGCCATCAGCTCGCAGAGGTAGGCGCCCACGTCCTCCTGGTTCATGTCGCTGCTGGCTCCCGTGCAGACCTGCCGGGGCATGAAGAGGCTGGTGATCAGGGGACCATCGCTCTCCAGCTCGACCATGCCCAGGGCCGAAATCTCGCCGGTGGCGAGGCGGGCCCAGGCGTCGAGCTTGCGGTACTCGCGGTCCAGGATCTTCACCCGGACAGTGCCGTTGCTGACGGCCTTCATGCGGTCTCCTCCACCGTCTCGGGGACGGCCTCGCCGACGGGTGTCATCTGCTCCGCCGCCTGCTCCACGGGGGCCTCTTCGGGCTCCTCGGCGGCCTCGGAGTCCACGTAGCGCCTGCAGTCGCTGCCCACGCAGCAGTCCGTGCATTCGGCGCCTTCGTGGGAATCGTAGCAGCTGTCGCTGTCCTGGTAGTACGCGCAGCGGCTGAGCTCGCACTCGCCCACGCACTTCCAGGCGTACCCGCAATTCACCTGGTCACGGTGACAGTTCTCTTCCGCGGTGTCGACGTAGTCGCAGTCGCGGCAGCGGATGCAGTCCTTGGGAGTGTCCTCGTGGTAGTCCCAGCACCGCGACTCGGCGTCATCGCGGTACCCGCAGTCCCGGTAGCAGCACACACAGTCATGGGGGCTCGAGTTCTCGTAGCAGCTCTCGTGGTCGTCGTCATCGGAGTAGTCGGGGTTCCACTGCTCGATACGGCAGTACGGGGAGTCCTCGTTGTACCCCTGCAGGAACTCGAGGATGACGGCGATGGCCCCGACCAGGTCCGAGCGACCCACGGCCTCGTGCAGCAGCGCGTCGGCGTTGCCCATGCAGAGGCGCCCGCTCAGGTTGATGTGCGGGTGCCAGAAGCCCGACGACGACAGGACGGTGTGGTCCATCTTGCTGATGCTGCAGGCGCACGTGTTGAAGTCCAGCGAGACCCTCCACGGCCCCATCTCCGTGGCGTACTCGTGGTCGCCGCCCACGTTCAGCGGGTTGACCACGAACGAGAACGTAGACCCCGCCCACTGGGCGTCGCTGATGACGCCGTTCTTGACGTACGAGATGTACGTGTCGAACGCGTCCTCCGCCTGCTTCTTCCGGGCGGGCGCGGCGGCCTCCCAGCCCTCGCAGGATGCCCGCAGATGCGCTTCCTCTCGACAGAGCGTCCGCAGGTGCTCGCCGGCGTTCCACTTCTCCTGCTCGACCTGCGAGAGACGCGACGACCACTTCTCGAACACGGTGGCGAAGAACCTCGCCTGGCGGGTGACGAAGTCCGCCCGCTCGATGTCCCAGTTGAACTCCAGGACGGCCTTCGCCGCTTCCGGCATGTGCTTGTCGAAGATGTCGTTGAAGAGCTTGCGGACCAGCGCGACGGAATCGCCCCCAGTCACCCACCGGCCGTACCCCAGGCCGTCGACGTACTCGAGGCCGTACCCGCCTGCGTCCTCGGGCTGCCACGCCAGCGACGTGCCATGCTCGAACAGCTGCTCGAGGGAGAAGTACAGGTAGATGACGTTGCCCACCCGGAGACCGACGGTCTTGGTGCCGCCGGCGGCCGCCGGGACGGTGATGGGAATACCGGAGGTGCACCCGGGGCAGTACGAGCCGTACCCGCTCCAGGGGCCGACGTACGTCAGCCGCTCCTTGTCGTACAGTGCGCTAAACCCGCGGGTGCTGCTGTCGTTGCCGAACGACAGAACGACGACGTGCTTCGGCGGACGAACGACCTTGACTTCCTGGGGGGACGCGTGGGTGACGAACTCGATGTCGATGCCGTGCTGAGCCGCCAGAAATTCCATCTGGGCCCTGAGACCGGGGTGCTTGATCAGGGTGTTACGCAACATGCCCATGCAGGTCTCCTTGACGTCCGTCCCCCCGCCCTGTGCTAGGCAGGGGGACGGACGCGGCGCGGCGGCTACAGGGAGCCGGCCTCGACCTTCGGGACCAGGGAGACCGTGTCCCCGTCCGACAGGGCGGTGTTCAGGGCGGCGCCCAGGCCGTTCACGGAGATCGTGTGGCCGGAGGTGGGCAGGTCGGCGGCCTGCGCGGCGTCGGCGACGGTGGCGCCGGCGGACAGCTCGATCTGGCGGGCACCGGAGCCACCCAGGCGGAAGATGCGGACGTTCATGTGTACCTGCTCCTGTTGATGTTGGTGGGTTCAGCCATGGCGAACGGCGATGATGGTGACGCGTGGACCTGCCGCAGACGCGGGACACGGGTAGCTGAGCTTGGTCGACGACGAAGTGCGAGTGACTTGGGTCAGATCCAGAATCTGATGTACACCCGCGAGGCATTCGACCAAGGACACGAGCGAGGGGCTGACTAGCTCAGCCCGCGAGTAGACGAGTCAGCGAAGGGTGCAGAGAGTGCAGCCTTTCGGCTTCTTTGCTCTACCAACTGAGCTACCTCTCCGTGAGTGGAGAGGGCAGGATTTGAACCTGCGGCCCAAGAATTTTCAGTGTACTCCCTACGGGCATCTGACTCGTGACGTTGCGCATGACCAGCGATTCGTTCGTTCGGAGGTAGCCCTTGCGGGCCCGGCGACCTGCTTTGGTCGAACGCCACGAATGGCGCAGGGGACGCTGCTCCCCTATCTCCGGCGCGTGATGTAGTCCGAGCGGGCATCTGGTCAACGAGAACCGTGCCGACCATTGGTGCTGGGGACTTTCTTGGGTGCCCCCGTCGCCTTGCGGCAAGGCGGGAGGTGTCTGCCAATCCACACTCTCGACGGCCCCTTGCGGCGCCGACCCAGGATTCGGACCTGGTAGCGCTGTTGAAGTAACCCCGGCAGGCATTCGGCACGTGTGACAGAAGAACCGGGTCGACGATGGGGTGCGAAGAGCTCAATACCGATGCTCTCCCAGGCTGAGCTACCCCCCGTACGAAGGCGGGGAGGTGGGATTTGAACCCACGACCTGCGGTGCCCTCATGTACTCCTCACGTGCATTCGACCCGATGCGAGTAGAACCTGACCGACGAATATCGTCGAGGGAACGTAAGCGCTCTCCCAGCTGAGCTACGCCCGGCGAGCCGGACGGCAGGACTTGAACCTGCGACCTCTCCATTAGCAGTGGAAGTACCCCCAACAGGCATTCGGTCAGGTGCGTCTGCGACTGGTTGTCAACGAACGAGGACCCGCTGACGATAATGGTGCCGGCCAACCCTTTCGGGTGAATGGGGTCGGATTCCAACCGACCTTGACCCTCGCTTCTGAGGCCCGCCCAGTAGCCGCTCACGACATTCAGCGGAACGATTCAAGCCGGCCGACGATGAGGCGCGAGGGAACGTGAATGGTAGTACCCCCGCTAGGCATTCGGCCAGGCACGTTGCAAAGAGCCAGTGACACGCTGAAGGTGCCACGGTTGCTGCCGGCTGTCAAGCCGTAAAGAGTCGTGCTGCATGCCCCGGGGCGGTGGGGTCGGCCTTGCGGCGAACCCCGGTGCCCCGGAGACATTGCCAACGACGCGTGCAGCTGCCGGTGTCGCTTCCCGCCATCCCCCTGGTTGCGAAACCCGGGGTTCTGCCAACGGGCACCGGCATGGTGGAGGTGTGGGGAGTCGAACCCCAGTCCAGAACGTGCTTGATACAGCGTCTACGTGCGTAGCCACGTCATGGTGAGGACGTGGCACTCTGCAGCTCTACTCGGGGCTGCGTGCCCAGCTGGTTTTCAGGTCCAGCAACCCGCCAGCGGATGAACCGTCAGGCGTAGGCGAACTGCGAGGCGTTGGTCGTCGGGACGAATCCCTCGACCGCGGCCAGGGGCTTCAGCTTGCCACCGAAGAGCGAGTCCTCGGTGAAGGTGTTGAAGTTGGCAGTTTGCTCTGGTCGGCTTTTTACGTGGCCTGCTGACCAACCACGGCGCGCTGCTGCATGTCTGCTTCGCCCTGTCGAAACCGGGTCACCCCCATTGTCAAGGAGCTTGCCCCGCGGGGGGTCCCGGTAGGAGTTTCCTCCTCCGGGCTCTCTTGTCCCCCGTGTGGGCTGGCCGACGACCTGGTGCCGAGTCTTCATCGCCTGTAGACCCGGCGAGCATTCGGCCTTCCATGCTTGTTATACCACAACTTCCTGCGTTGTACCGCTACCCCATGGAGGTGGGGTGGTCGTCGTAGTTGGCGTAGCCGATCTCGTCGAGCGTGCCGTTGTTCTCGACGGCCCCGAACGTGATGCCCTCGTCGGGGAGCTCGTCGATGACGACCCGGTACTTCAGGACGACCCCGCGCTGGCGCACGTAGATGTCCACGCCATTGCCCTCGGTCACGGCCTTGAACAGGTCCTCGGGCGGGATGCAGTCGGCGTTCTGGTCGGGGCGGGAGGCGCTGAGGGCCGTGGCGCTGACCACCCCGGAGCCCGTGCCCTCGAGGTCCCTGCCCTCGGCGGCGGCGATCTCGGCGGGACCCGCGGTGACGACCACGGCCGGCTGGAAGGCCACGTACGGGACGGTGGCGGGGGTGCCCTCGCCCCCATCGGGGTCGGGGATGACCACGGGGGCCTCGCGGACCTCGTAGCTGCCCACGCCGGAGTGCGGGCCGGTGCCGGGAAGGTTCTGTTCCTGGAGCTGGTCAAGCATGCGCGTGTTCCTCCTTCTCCTGCTGCCTGTTGGCCCAGTCCTGCGTGGCCGCCACCGTGGCGAGCCGCAGCGGCATGGGCACGTACTCGTCCGTGGAGAGGTGCTTGGTGACCCTGGCGATGACCGCCTTGGTGACGCCCGAGCGGCCGGCCTCCGCGACGCCGTCCTCGAGGGTCATGTTGCCCCAGAACGCCCGCCGGGGGCCGCTGAGGAAAGTGCGGTCCGCCTCCCTGCGACGCATCCACGCCACAGCCTGGCCGTACTCGCGGTGGTAGGAGTCGCGGGGGTTCCGGACGGACACCCCGTACGTGACGAGGTGGCTGCCCTGCGGCTTCCGGGGGGCGTAGAGCTGGTAGTTGACGGTCACGATCCAGGTGTCGGCGCCCTTGCCGACCCGGAGGTACAGGATGCTGCCGTTCTTGGGGTCCTTGCTGTCGGTGAACGGCTCCGTGCCGAACTTCGTACGGAGGTCCTGAACGAAGGTGGACTTCGAGTCGCTGCTCACAGTGTCCTCATGGTGAAGGGATGGGGAGAGGGGACTCCCCGGCCCCGTGAGCGGGAGCACGCGCCACGGGGCCGGGGTGACTGAGCTGCTGGTGGGTTAGGCCAGCGGCTCGGCCGATTCCTCGACCTGGCCCACCTCGTGTGGGGTCGGGTCGAACTGGTGCAGGTTGATGCGCTCGATCTCGCCCACCCAGTGCTCCGGGGTCAGGTCGCCCTTCGCGAACGAGTCGATGACGTCGAACACCGCGTCGGAGAAGCCGCCGACGTTGAGGATGTCCGCCCGGTCGATGCACTGCACGGTGGTGTCCGGCGTCAGGTCGACGCACACCAGCTTGGCGCCGTGGTTGCGCCGGGAGAAGGTGTTCCACTCCTCCAGGGTCTGCGTCGCCCCCCAGTCCTTGGTGGTCGGGTGCTGGAACAGGGGGTTCGACCACAGCTGCTTCCCGCAGGGGCCGTAGTGCCGACCCTCGCTGTCCATCCAGGACTCGTTGTCCGAGACGAAGACCACCGCCTCGTACTTCCGCTGCTCCCGGTTGGCCAGGAGCAGCGGCGCGGCCATGCGGGTTCCGCCGGCGGCCGCGTCGTAGACGCGCTGGGCGTTCGTCATGATGCTGTCGCGGGGGTTGAACTGGATGTCCCCGCGCACGTCGTTGGCGAACGGCAGGATGTCCGCGTCCGGGTTCTTCCGCATCAGCGCCGCGGCGATGAGCGCCGCCACGTGGATGCGGTTGATCTTCGACACCTGGTCCCGCTTGCCGGTGATGGGCTCGCGCATCGACCCGGACACGTCCGGGCAGATGAGGATGCGGCCGCTCCCGATGAGCGGGACGTTCTCGCAGGCCACCTCCATGGCGTCCTGCAGGGCGTTCTTGACCGCGCGCGGCAGCTTGTCGTCCGCGTAGAGGTACGCGGTCAGCAGCTGGTACGGGAAGGCCTTGGCCTTGCGGATGGCCTCCGGGTCCGTCAGCCGGGCGACGATCTTCGGCGTCATCCCCGGGATGTCGAACACGCCATGCCGCAGCAGGGTGTTCAGGTTCATCCGCAGGGCGTACCACGACATCGTCATGGCCACCTCGGCCCACTGGTCCTTCGACAGCTTCAGCGAGGTCAGCATCTGGAAGTTGACCCGCGGCAGCTGCTCGCCGTCCCACGCGCCGCGCTTCAGCTGCTCGTAGGCCTGCACCAGGGGCGGCAGGTCGTCGGAGAAGTAGAAGCGCGGGTCGCCATGCCGGTTGAACCGCTCGGCCTGCGGCAGCCGGTCGAACGCCTCCCGGGTGATGCCCTCGGTGCCCTTCAGGTAGCCGTACAAGGCCCGGCGGGAGTCCGTCTTGGGCAGCGGGTGGACCAGGTTGATGATGTCCCCCAGCGACGGGTCCTGCCCGATGCTGGAGTTGAACAGCGCGTGGTCCGGGATGTTGTTGAACCACGCCTGGATCAGCTTCTTGGGCCGGGAACCGAACGACTTGCGGCCGGCCTGCCCGGAACGGATGATCTGGACGAAGTTCCGGACCATCTTCGCGTTGTCCATGACGAGCGGGAACGCCTGCGTGAAGGCGTTCCGGCCCTCCGCGGTCTGCAGCGACGCCAGGTGCGCCACCATCAGGGCGGGGGCGTCCTTCATGAACCCGCGCTTGCGGGCGTAGACGGCGGCCTTGGCCACGAACTCGGGGGAGTTCTGGCCACAGAGGTCCAGGATGGTCGCCAGCTCCTGTTCGGGGCTCGTGTAGAACGTGCCGCCGAGGCAGCCGGTTGCACTGAGCTGCGCGAGCGCGAGGCGAGAGTCCCTGTTGTATGCCCGGCCCCCGGCCTCGTTGGTCGTGTCCGTGGGGGGACGCTTGCTACTCGTGGACTTGAACAGCGTCTTGTTGGCCATTATGGTTCCTCCGTGCTCCCTGCGTTGAGCCTCCTCGACTCCGCGTAGAACTCCTCGAGCCTCTGTATCACGTCGGCTGTGCGGAATGTAGTACCGGCCCTCCCCTTCACCGCCCTTGACTGCCTGCCGTACTCGTGGCGGTAGTCCTGCAGGGCAATACAGTTCAGTGCCTGCGCCTTCTTGATGCGCAGGTAGGGCAGCAACTGCCTGGCGCATTCCGCCGCAAGGTTGTCCCTCACTCGCCACACCATCAAGGTGCGGTGGGCCTTCTTGTCGCGCTTGCGCAGGTAGATGCTTCCTCCGAATACCCGCTTCAGCAGGTCAACCGCTTGTGGTTCCACCTGGCCGACGTGGACAGCGGGGTGGTAGTCAGCGTAAGCGCTGTGTTTGCCCGCTCGCTTGTCACGCTTGACCCCGCGACCCACTCGGATGCACCCATCCGAGTCAATTACCCCTGCGCAGTACGCAAGTTCCTCTGGTGTGGCCATCTTGTCACCTCCGCCCAGAGGGTAACCTGTTGCCGCACAGGTGTCAACCGGTTGCCAGCTTCGGGCCCCGCGGGTAGGCCCGCCCGCCAGCGTCGTTCTTGACGGTGGTCGGGGGGCGCTTCGAGGACAGGGACTTGAACAGGTTCTTGTTCGCCACGGTCATCCTCCTTGGAGAGGCGAAGGGTGGATGGTAGTCCGACCGTGTCACACGGTCAAGGGGGTCACGCGCCAGCTGTCGACGCGGAACCTGCCGAAATCCGGCCTGAAGTCGCACATGCCGCAGAACCGGCCGGCGTTGTCGACGGCCTTGCGGAAGAAGTCCTCGGTGATGAGATCCGACGCGATGACGTCGAACGTGGCCTTGACCCGCCAGCCGGCCATGAACGCCGGGCGGACCCGCAGCACGGCGTTGCGCTGGACGACGGCCCGGCGCTTGTCGAGGTAGTCCCACTCCCGGACCTGCTTCCCCTCGTGGTTCTGGAACTCCGTGGGGGCCGCGGCCAGGATGCCCGCCTTGAAGAGGTCCTTCGCCGCCTTGCGGGGCGAGCGCGGGTCCTGCAGGAACTTGGCGCCGTCCACGATGCACGCCTTGACGACCTCGCCGGGCAGCCGGAGCATCCCGTCCTTGCCGCGGTACAGGTAGGACTCGACGTTGTCGGTCTTCTTGGACTTGCCGCCCTTGCTCGTGCCGGCGCTCTTGCTCTCGACCTCCTCGACGTCGTACCGGTGCATGAGCATGTCGGCGGTGCCGGTCAGCTCCATCTCCACCCGGTACGGGGCGAAGGCCGCGGCGTTGGTGACGCCGGTCCCGCCCTTCGCTTCGAGTGCGCCCTCGGGCTTGAGGTCCACGGGGTTCTTCTTGCGCGGTGCCATGGGTGTGCTCCTCCTGAAAGGGTAGGGGACGAAAGTGCCCCTAAGCATTCACGTTATACCCAGGAACTCGCGATATTACCGCCTGACGAGGGAAGCGATGTGCCTGGCGGCCTGCATGATCTCCTGCGCCTCCGAGCAGGCCGCCTCGCGGTTGCGGTGCCCCAGCAGGGGCTCGACGCCAGTCCTTGCGCCGTGGGGGGCATCGTCAGAGACGTGGGCCCGCAGCTGCAGGTAGCGGGCGTGTTCCCGGGCAGCCTCCAGAACGGTCCCCAGAACGACCTCCGGTACCGCGAGAGCGATGAGAGGAGAATCGGTCGGCATCTACGCCTCCATCCCGTACCTGCGCCGCAGGTAGCGGGTCAACGTGCGCTCCAACTGGATCGCCGCCACGTCCTCGGTGTAGTTGCTCAGCGTGTTGATGACAGACGAGCTCAGCCGCTCCACGATCAAGGTGCGAGCGACGGGGCCGGCGCCGAGCTCGAGAGCCGCGTTGATGATCATCGAGCTTGGGCACACCGCCTCGTAGATGTGCTGCTGGATGTGGGTGATGTCCCCCAGGACGTCCCCCTTCGGCCTACCCAGCCCCTTCGTGTTTCCGTGGTGGGCCAGGCACTGGAGAGAGGTGGGCGGGGCGTCGTGGAGGTCCCGGTGAAGCCGCTCGTGGCAGTGCGGGCACTCGGTGTCACTGGGCTCCATCAGCTGCCACCCCCGGAGACGCCGCACGTACTCGACGGCGTAGTTGCGGATCTTCGCCTTGAGGTTCTTCAGGTCCTTGGGCCGGATGGGCTGCCCGGCGCCGATGACCTTCTTTCCGCGGTACTTGATGGTCATGCCGTCGGCGAAGACGTGCTTCCGCTTCCAGGGGTCCGACAGGTACCAGACCCCCAGGTCACTGTAGAGCGACCAGCCGCGCGGGAGAACCTCGTTGATCCTGGCCTTCGTGGTGAACGAGCGCCACCCCCCGGTGGACAGCGTGATGTCCCCGTTCGGTGACAGGCAGACGATGCTCGTGCCGTGGTACACGATGTAGATGAACCCGTCCTCGCGGGTGACGTAGGTGTGGTCGCGCGCGCCGCACAGCCCGTAGAAGGGCCGGCGATTGCGGTCACGGGCGTACGGGTAGCCCAGGAACTCGGTGAAGCGGTCGTACAGCCGCTTTTGTCTTCGCCTTCCCATGCTTCTTCCTCTTGGGCTTCTCTTTCGGCTGCTTGCACTTGTGCTTGCAGCTGTCCGAGTAGGGCCCGTGCCTCCATCCGCAGTACCAGTTGGGTCCACACACCCTCGGTTCACGCATCTTCTGCAGGAACGCCAGGGCCGCGCGCGCCGCCACGTCCGGTTTCGTCTGCAGGTCTTCGCAGGTGACGGGCTCGCCCAGCAGACGGGACGCGATGTGGTAGTTCGTCTGCCACGGGCCGCAGCAGGGGCCGTTCACGGCCTCTGGGTGCCAGTGGCTCTCGACGTCCACCAGCCACTTGAGAGTTCGCTCCTCCTCCGGCGTAGCACCGAGAGCGTGCAAGGCCGTGAAGGCAGCTACGAAGTAGACATCCACTTCAGCTCCGACTAGAGGAAAGCCATGTGGCCGTCCGCCGGCCCAGGAAGTGCCTGAGCCGGCGGACGGCCGGTCACCAGAAATCCGCGTCAGCGGGGGTCTTGAACGGGAGGGGCTGCCCGGCCAGAACGGTGAACCCGGCCGCGGCGCGGTGGCCACCGCCACCGTAGCGCTTCGCGATCTCCCCCAGATGAACGTCGGCCCCGCCGGCGGAGTGGAAGATCGAGACCTTCCACCCCCGGTGGTTCAGAGAGAAGAGGAGCACGAACTCCCACTTCGCCGGGTCCCAGACGCTGGCCAGGAGATCGGAGTTCCCGCCGGCGTTGATCGCCAGCACGGTGTGCCCGTCCAGCGTCGTGGTGAAGTACCCTGCCTTGGCCGTGCGGGCATCCTGCACCGTCTTGTACCGACGCAGGATCGCACCGTCGTGCAGCAGGGAGATGTAGTCCGCCCGGTACATGGGGGTGGAGCGCTCCTCCGGGGTGGCCGGCAGGAGCTTCCACCAGATTGGGCTGTCCACCCGGGCGTCCTGGCTCATCAGGCCGAAGTGGACCAGGGTGGTCTCCTCGTCGGCGTGGTCCCAGACGTCCCACCGACCGATGTGCCGAACGACCGGGGGCATGGGCAGGGCGCCGAAGAAGAACCGCCACGTCAGCTCACAGCCGGCCAGGCCGACCTGCCGCAGACCCTCACAGTCGAAGCCCTCGGCCTCGGCATCCTCGATGGCGGTGACGTGGTGGTCGATCCAGACCAGCGGGCCGCGGACCTGAATCCTGCGCATCGGCTCGCACCGCTTGCCGACGGGAGCCTGCTGGTCCAGGGCGGACCAATCGACGATGATGACCAGCCTGCCCTCGGTCATGAGGTCCCAGGGGATCGGGTCACCGTAGTTGATGCCGTAGGGCACCGCGTCGGGGTACCTCCGCATGGCGATGACGGCCGATGCCACTCCGTCGTCATCGACGCGGTGATACAGGATCAGGGGAGGGGCCATGAGTACCTCCGTTGCGCCCCGCTCAGAAGGGCGGGTCGTGGTCGTGGTGCCCGTACTTCGCCAGAAGGGTGTGAAGACGGGCGTTCTCCGTACGCAGCTCGGACGCCTCGCCCTCCGCCTCCCGCAGACGCTCCAGCGTGGTGTTGAACCAGCTGTCCGCGTCGTATGGGTTGCGGAACTTCTCGACGTGGTCGTTGATGAGGTTGACGGTGTCCATCAGGGATTTCAGCCGGCGTACGGCGTGGGCATTCGCGAGCGGCGCACAGGCCGCGACGTTGTTGTCCCCGTCGTACACCACGAACATGTCGTCCGCGACGACAGATGTCCACCCGGGCGGCTCCCAGAACCAGAGGTCCAGCAGGGCCGGTAGGATGGTGCCCAGGCTTCGGTGCATGACGCCTCCTGTGCCCTCCCCCGGAGCGGGCCCGGGGGAGGGTCAGTCAGGTTCCGCGATCAGGAACAGCTCGGCCTTGACCGTATCCTTGGACGAGTTGGCCGCCTTGCTGGCCACGCCCAAGGACAGCAGGAGAGCAGTCGGGTGGCTGCGCTCCGGGTCCAGCCGGACTACTTCTTGGCCCCGGGGAGCTGCGGGCGCTTGGCCGCCCCGCCGCTCTGCGCCCCGGTGCTCGCCCCCGAGACCGCCCCCGGCAGCTGCGGGGCCTTGGCCGCCTTCGGCGCGGTCGAGGGGGCCACGGAAGGGCCCTTGCTCGCGCTCTTCGCCGACGCGGGCTCCGGCTCGGGCTCCGGCTCGATGTCGCCGTCCCCCACCGCGTACTCGTCGGGGGACTTCGGGTCGAAGTAGGGGTTGTCGAAGAACTCGGGCTTCAGCAGGCCCATGCCCATCTCCGTCGTGAACATCCAGCCCACGGCGTTGAAGGTGCGAGTGATGATGGCGGCCTGCTTGGTGATGACGGCGTTCTGCTCCTCGACCATCGTGAGGAGCCTGGAGACCATGCCGTAGGTCTTGGCGATGTCCCCGTGCGCCTCGCGCAGCCTGGCGATGATGTCGTCCAGCTGGGCGTCCGCGGTCTGCGGCGCGCTGGCCGACCGGGTCTTCCTGGGCGCCTTGGCCGGGGCCGGCTCGGGCTCCGGCTCGTCCTCGGGCTCGGCCAGGGCCTCGCCGGAGGGGACGCCCTCCTCGTCGGTCACGGCCTCGCCGCCCTCGTCGCCCTCGACGACGGTGGCCTCGTTGTCCTCGTCCCCCGAGGACGGCTGGGCCTGCAGCTTCCCGTCGTCGCCGACGGTGATCTCGAAGCCCTGGTCCTGCACCTTCAGCAGGAACGTGATGAGCGCGTCCTTGTTGGCCATGCGCGCGTCCATCACCGGGGGCAGCCCCGGCCGCAGGGGCTTCCACCCGCACGCAACCGCCAGGTCCGCCAGCTGGCCCTGCTTGCACTCGTTCAGCTCGTTCTTGGTCATCTGTCTTCTCCTTCTTCCTTGGGCCCGCGGCCCTTCTTCGGCCCCATGTGACTGGAGCGTTCCAACGCGTTCTTCCGCACGTCCGTAGACCTCGACGACGCGATGACGGTCACCATGCTGCGGTGACACTGCATCACGATGAGGTCGGGGTGTTGCGAGCAATCCTTCGGGCAGACCTTCGGGTTGACCGGGACCTTCGGGTGCGCGTCCAGATACTCCTGCAGCTGGTCACGCATCCTCCAGACGGACGACGGCTTGTCGTAGACGAGCACTCCCGTCCGCAGCGCCTCCCGAAGGACGGACTGCTCCATGGTCCTGTCGGCCTTGAGGCCGGCGAGGCGACAGGCCTCGACCAGCTCCGAGTGGTTCATCACCTGGAGCAGCTGTTCGTACTTGAGGTCCGCCTCCTCGGCGGACGACAGGACGACGCGCTTGGGCTCCTTCTTGGCCTTGGCGCGCTTCTTCTTCGGCTCCGGGGGCGACTCCACGTCCAGCCGGACCGTGATGCCCGAGGAGTCGGGGTCCGGTGATACCTGGTCAGTCCTCTTCGCCATGGTGGGTGCTCCTCGGAATGGGGTCGTTCTCCGGGTTCCCCATCACCACCGTGATCTGCCTCGACACGATGTCCAGATGCCGGGTCAGGGTGTCGATGCGGTTGTTGATGGCCGCCAGCAGAGCCTTCGTGTCGATGTAGTTGTTGTGCACCTCCACGTAGGCGCGGTCGGTGCGGAGTGCAGCCTCCCGTGCCTTCTGGGAGCCCTTGACGTAGACCTGCGTGTAGAGGAGGTTCTCGACGAAGTCCAGCTGGGCCTTCAGCTTGACCGACGTGGTCATCAGGAGCGTCTTCTGGTCGCTGCGGTACCCCAGCCAGCGGCCGAAGTCCTTCTGGACCTTCCGCAGGTCGTCGACCCACATGAGGTCGAGGTTGGAGGGCAGTTCGGGGTCACCCGCGTCGTCCTCGGTCTGCCCGGGGTAGAGCGGGGGTGGTGCGGGCCTCCAGAGCAGGTCCGTCAGGTCCTTCCAGACGCGGGTGTCGTCGTACAGGTCGAGACCCTCGTCCAGGTTCACGATCTCCGCGGACTTGCTCATGCCAGGTCCTCCGCGATGGACGCGTGGTGGTCGTAGGGCTCGTGGATGCGAGCGCCGCCACCGCGACGAGCCACCTTGTCCGCCCACGAGGGGCAGATGTCCCGCGCCGAGCACCCCGAGCAGAACGCGTGGGGCTTCGGCGTGGGCATCCGGTTCTCCTGCACGCACGCTTCCATCATCAGGATCCGGTCGATCACCGCCTGGAACCTCTGGAAGTCGAACACGTGCGGGAATCCGACGATGTTGTTCGTGGACTTGTCCCAGTACACCACCATGCCGGCGCCGATGCCGAGCATGAACTCGTAGCAGTGCGCCTGCAGGACGTGCGCCAGCTTCCCCATCGCCGGGAGCCCGGTGGTGGAGCTGATGCTCTTGTACTCGATGACCATGCGGAACGGCTGCTCGACGGTGAGTACCCCGTCGCAGCTGCCGGCCATGTGCAGGGTCTCGTCCTTGGTCGGCACTTCCGGCTGGAAGGCGTCCCCGTAGATGGCCCTGTGGTACCCCTGGAGGATGTCGTGGAGGGCGCTGCCCTCGGTCACGATGAGCCTGCCACGCGGGTCCTTGTTGTCAGCAAGGGGCCTCTTCAGGCGGGCCTGCACTGCCTCGAAGGGGCAGAAGTACTCGCTGGCCACGGACGAAGGGTGGTAGTACCCCCGCGAGCGGCTCATCGAGGTCTTGCCCTCCATGGAGCGCAGGTGCTTGTAGAGGTCGTCCACCACATCGCGGACGTGACTCAGGTCGGCCTGGGCCTCGATCTGGGCCACCTTCTCCGGCAGCGTATCGAGGAACCCGGGCACGAGACGTTCGAACTTGGTGGAGTCCATCTTCACCTCACGCGGAACATCAGGCCGGCCTTGTTGAAGACGTCGGCCCTGAGACGGTCGAGAAGGTTGTCGTCGGACACCTTCTTCTGGAAGTTCGCCAGGCCCTTGATGTGGAGGTTCCGCCACGTGAACCACGGCGGATCCTTCGCGACGACCCCCATCTTCACCGCGGTCTTCACCGTGTCGTCGGCGAGGTCGACGCCCAGGCCATTGAAGTAGTCGTACTCGCCGGTCTCGCCGTCGTGGATGCCGTGCTTTCCCTTCACGACCTTCCACTTGATGGTCTTGCCGACGATCTCACCGGAGCGCTCCACCGGCCCGCCCGACGACAGCATCAGCTCGATGCTCTTGACGTGCTTCAGGTGGTTGCCGCCCACAGACGCCAAGAACGGGTTGCGCCCGGGGCCGATGTTCGTGATGCGCACCTGGGACAGGAAGATGAGGGTCGTCTCGTTCGCCGCCTCCACGGTCGACTGCTTCATGTACAGGCAGTACCTGGCCATGAAGTCGTCGTAGAACTTGGCGACCTCGCCCACCTGCTTCTTATCCTCGCCGTCGAGTTCCCGCGCGGCCCGGTCCTTGGACGTCTGCCCGCCCACCTCGTTGAGGACGACGAGCTGGAAGACGCCCGACTTGACCACGTCGAGCAGGACCTTGGCGAGCCAGCCGGCAGGGTTCTTGGCGACCTCCGGGTCGTCGTAGTTCACCACCGGCGTGATGATCTTGCCGATCTCGTACTGCAGGGCCGCCTTCATCTCCGGAGGCAGCGGACCATCCCCGCGGTCGATGGAGTCCTTCTCCAGCCGTGCCAGGGCGTCGTCCGAGATCGGGAACGCCACGCCGTTCGACTGTGCGAAGAGCGCGTCGTGCTCGGCCCCGAACGACGCCAGGCAGATGCGGGTATCCTCCCCGTAGTTGGTCTGGATGTTGGCCATGATGCGGTCGAGCAGGTAGTCCTTGCCCAGCCCCGCCTCCCCGGAGATGACGACGAGCCGGCCGCCCTGCGGACCGCCCCCGAGAGCCAGGTCGAGCGAGGTGATGCCCGTCGGCCGCCGCAGGTCATCGCAGGTGTTGATCTGCCGCGCCGGGACGATGACGGCCTTCCCGCCGTACTTGGCGTTCAGCTCCTCCATCACCTTGGCGGCACGGTCACTTGGAGCCTTCGGCTTCGCCATGCTGCCTCCTCTCAAACGGCTCGGTGCCATGCGTCGGGCACTTGTAGACGTCGCCGTGCTTCTCCGCCTTGGCCCCGCACCTGGGACACACGACGCCCTCGGAGCCCTGCTTCGTCAGGTCCCCGGGATCGGTGCTCACGCCGTACTTCTCCATGGTCTCCTCCTCGCCTACGGGAAGCTGTCCATCTCCTCGTAGGCCGTGACGTAGAACTGCTTGAGCATGCCCAGCAGAGCTCCGCGCTTCTCCTTCACGGCCACCAGCAGCATCGCCACCGACATGCCCATGATAGCAGCCATGCCGGCGTCGCTCATGCGGACGTCCAGAGCGTGGGCGGCCTCCTTCGGGTCCTGGTCTCGCAGCACCTCGCAGAGGACGTCCCACTCGCGGGCAGCTTCGTCGTTGTTCTTCGCGTTTTCCATCTTTTCCTTCACTTGGCACTCGCCCACGTGGGCCCGCAGTGGCCCTCTGCCCGCAGCGGGACGCGCAACTGGACGCAGTTCGACATGGTGTCCTGGATGTGCTTGATCACCCGAGGGTCCGTACCCTTGGGGACCTCGAAGAGCAGCTCGTCGTGCACCTGCAGGCAGACCCTGACGTTGTTGGCTTCCAGCAGCCTGTCGTTCGCCAGCGGAATCATGGCCCGGCGCAGGATGTCCGACGCGGTGCCCTGGATGGGGGTGTTGATGGCCGCGCGTTCCGCGGAGCCGCGGGTGTTGCGGTCCAGGCTGCGCCCGCCCTCGATGATGCGGCGGCGGCCCAGCAAGGTCATCACGTACCCCTTGTGGAAGACCTGCTTCTTCATCTCCTCGGTGTAGTGGAGCACTCCAGGGTAGGTGTCGAAGAAGCGCTTGATGTAGGCCTCGGCCTCCTGCTCCGAGATGCCGGCACTGTGGGCAAGGCCCTGGGGCCCCTCGCCGTACAGCACGCCGAAGTTGACGACCTTGGCCACCTTCCTGGCCTTCAGGTACTTGACCTCAGCGTCGGTGAGCACCGCGTCCTTGTCCTCGGACTTCTTCTTGGCCGCCAGCACGGCCTCGTAGGGCACGCCCAGCAGACCGGCCGCGGTGAGGCTGTGGAGGTCCATCCCGCTACGGATGGCGTTGATGAGCTTCGGCTCCTGGCTGAAGTGCGCACCGATGCACATCTCCAGCTGGCTGTAGTCGAAGTCCCAGAACTCGTAGCCCTCGGGGGCCACGAACACGTCGCGGAACGACACGCCCCGGGCCTTCAGCTCCGGGAGAATCTTGTCGTCGTTGACGATGTTCTGGAGGTTCGGGTTCTTGGAAGACAGGCGCCCGGTGTCCGCCACGTCCAGGGTGTAGTCCGTGTAGAGGCGGCCGGTGACGCCGTGCACGCGCTTGAGCAGGCCGGTGACGTACGTCTCGTGCTGCTGACTCAGGTTGCGGTGACGCAGCAGCATCTGGGCGAACTTGTTGCCCTCCTTCGCCCAGACATCGAGTACGGCGGCTGCCGTCGACAGCCCCTTGGTGCCGCCCTTCTTGCGGGGCAGCCGCGGGGGCTGCAGCCCCAGCACCTCGTAGAAGAAGGTGCGGAGCTGCAGAGGAGACTCGAGGTTCACGTGGAACCCGGCCTCCTCGTTGAACCTGGACTGGATCTCCTCCAGCATCCCCTCGTACAGGGGCACGTAGCTCGCCAACCGCTCCTTGTCGACCAGGATCCCGTTGCGCTCCATGATGTACACGGCGTCCTGAAACCTGGTCTCGTAGCCGTAGTAGGCGTTCCACAGGCCCTTGTCCTTGAGGACGCTGTCGAACTTCATCCAGGCGAGGTACGTGAGGTAGGCGTCCCACGACGCGTACTCCGCGACCTTGTCCCTGTAGGAGGTGTCACCGAACAGCAGCGGGTCGATGATCGGGGCCTTGGCAGCCTCCCCCTTCCTCCGCTTTTCCTTGCCGAAGGTGTCCGTGTAGCCGACCTTCCAGAGGCCCAGCTCATGGTCGGCAACCCACTCGAGGTCATGGGGGAGGTTCTGGTCGATCCAGTGGTGCATCACCATCGTGTCCACGCGGCGCCCCATGCGCTTGCGCACCTGGAGGTCGACGCCGCTGTTCAGAAGCATGGCGGTGTCGAAGTTCGCGTTGTGGAACACGAGTGGCGACTTGGTCTCCTGGAACCACCGCTCGAACAGCGGCAGCATCTCCCGGGTGAGAACGTACCGTCGGCGACCGTCCGACAGCGACCAGCACTGCACCACCGACTGGCTGCGGTCCAGCCCGTTGGTCTCGGTGTCAACCGCAACGGGCATGCTGTCCGAGTCGCTCAGGTAGCCGAGCAGCTCGTACGCTTGAGTCGGGGTCTCCACCCACCGCGGACGCGGCACGGAGACCCACTCCATGGGGTAGGACGACATCGGAACCCCCGCAGCTCAGCCCCTAGTAGTCGACCGCCTCCGTCGTGCCGTTGGGCGCGCTCGTCGTGGACTCGACCGGGGGCTCCTCCGTGCCGGACCCGTCGAAGGGGTTCGGGCAGTGGAGCTGCTCGGCCTGCTCCTCGCAGGTGACCTGGAACATCCGCTCGAAGTCGTAGGGCTTCATGAGCTTGGCGATGTTCTCGGGGTACTCGGCGGGGGCCTCGAACTCGGCGTCCTTCACGATGGTGGAGGTCTTCTCGCCGCCCTGGCGGTGCACGGTGAGCCACACGTCCCAGAGCTTGCGCCTGCGGGGCTGCCCGCAGTTGTCCTTGCACTTGATGACCTCGAGGGGCTTCGCCTCGCGGTCGCACACGGCGCAGCGGACCCGGGTCTTCCAGAACTTGGCCTTGTCCTCGGCCTTCATCCCGGAGGTCTTGGGGTCCATCAGCACCGTCATCTTCCCTTCGGCGTGGCAGTGCCGGCAGAGGTACTTCTGGACGATGATCTGGCCGCCGCAGGTCTTGCACTTCTTGCCCACGTCGTGCTCGATGTCCAGGAGCGCCTCGTAGTAGCCGTAGCCCGCGTTGAAGAACCGGCGCTGCCCGAACACGCGGGGCACGCCGTTGAGGCAGTGCGGGCAGTCGGTGGCGTCCCGCGCCACCATCTCGTCGGCTTCCGGGCACCGCTCGTAGTCGGTCCAGCCGCGCCCGCCGTCCTTGCCGGGGTGCTCCACCTTGTGGAACCACGACAGCCGGACGACCGTGAAGGCGTAGTGGGCGCTGGCCTCGAGCATGGACCGGGGGCGCTTGGCGTCCTTGCCGTGGCCCTCGGCCTTGAGCTTGTCGTACGCGGCCTGCTTGACCACGAGGTCCTTCTTCGCCTCGTGGCAGATGACGCAGGGCGTGCCCTTCAGCTTCCCGCCCTGGCAGCGGCAGTGCACGACGGCCCCGTTCCGGCGCTTGCCGGCGGTCTTGACGAACGTGCAGAAGTTCGTGTGCGCCGGGTCCTGCTGCTTGGGCCCGTACTTCCCGGGGATGAACACGACGGTCTCGGGCTCGGACGACGGGCGCCACTCCTGGAACAGGTCACGCTTCGCCCAGAGGGCGGCGCGGCGGTCGTCCTCCGCCTGGGCCATGCCAGCGAGCCCGGGCTCGTCGACACCTTCGATGTGGTAGTCGGTCAGTTCAGGGTTTCCCATGTTTGCCATCTCCTGCCCTCCGCAGAGAGCATTTCATCTAGTTCGTCCACTGACAGGTCGTCGGGCTGGGTCTTGCCCTCGGGGTACGCCGGGATGGCCAGAGGGATAATCCCCCCGAAGACGCCGGCGATCCGTGCAATCCCCAACTTGCCCGCGCTGTCCCCGTCGAGCATCAGGACGAGCTTGTCGATGTTGAGCCTGCTGATGAGCTTCTGCTGCTCATCGGACATGTAGGAGCCGTTCAGCGAGACGACGTTGTCCCAGCCGAACTGCTTCAGCCAGAGGGCCTTCTTGATGCCCTCGACCAGGACCAGGTAGTCCAGCCCCCCGTAGAAGCCGGTGGCGTAGAGCCTCTCCAGCCCCCAGAGGAAGTGATGGACCTTCACGTGCATCAGCTCGTGGCCGACGACCTCCTTCAACTCCTCCTTGTAAGTGACGTACCGCAGGTCCTTGCCCACGGTGTTTCTCCCCTGCAGCGCGACCAGCCGGCCGATGTGGTCGCGGATGGGGAACACGATGCGCTTGTTGATGCGATCCCAGCCAATCTCGTAGTCCTGTAGCACCTCCTTGCTGAAGCCAGCCCTGAGCATGCCCACCGGACACTTCCTGTACGCCGACAGGAGGACGTTCGGCAGGTACTCGATCTCGACCTCGGTCAGGTTGGGGTCGGACAGCTCCGCGCCGTCAACCTCCGCCTCGGCCTCTTCCCTCGACAGACCCAGCGCGATGAGCAGGCTCTTGAGGTTCCAGCCCTCCTTGCACACGTTGCACCAGGAGAGGCCGGTCACCACGTTGACGCGGAACGATGGGTGGGACTCCAACCCACCCTTGTGGAACGGGCAGCACAGGTCCATCTCCGTCCCCCTGGCCGTTGCAGGGATGCGGCCGGGCATGTGCCGCCGCAGGATAGTGGCAACATCTGCCATCAGTTCACCGTCTTACTGCCCGTCTGCGCGAGCTGGAAGAACGCGGCCTGCGTGTCCAGCCCGTCGGTGATGGACTCGTCCGACGACAGACCGGACATGTCCTGCGGCACTCCCTTCTCCTGACCCTCCTCGTCCTTCGGGTTACGCATGCCCTTCCGCTTGAAGCTGAAGTTCTCCGCGGGGATGGCATGGATGGTGAACTGCGGGATGTCGAACTGGCGGGTGCCGGGGAAGTCGAACCCGATCTCGGGCAGCTTGGTCTTGGGGTCGAGGAACTTGAAGATGTGGAAGCACATCGTCGCGTCCTCGATGATCTTGTGGGCGTAGCCGACGGACGCAGTGCCGAAGCGCCCGTGCTGCTTGCCCGTGCGCTCGTGCTCCTGAGTCGTGACCATCCCCCAGACGCCTTCCTGCTGGATGATGTCCCGCAGGTCTCCGGACACGTTGCCGACGGACGTCCACGTGGTGCTACGAGAGCCCTTCGTTCTGTCGTCGGCCATCAGGTACATGGAGTCCGCGAAGAACCCCTGCACGCCCCACTTCTGGATGAGCGCACGAATGCCTTCCGCGGAGAGGTGCTCCTTGGTACTTGCCAGGATGATCTGCCCCTTCCGCGGGTCGTCGCTGAACTTCTTCCGCATGTCGGACATGCTGTCGCGGAGCCTGTCGAGCTCCTCCGGCTCCAGCTTGCCCTTGCTGAACCTCTTGTCGTTGATCTTGGCCCGAAGCAGGGCGAGGCGCTGGATGATCTCCAGCTTGGGCATCTCCTTGATGTAGACCAGAACTCTGGCGTCGGACACCCGGGTGATGTGCTCGAGGATGGCAAGCACCACCCAGGTCTTCATGGCCTTGGTGAGGCCGTAGAACACGTAGAACTGCTCCGGCATCACGCCCTGGGTGTTCTCGTTGAGGACGTCCCATGGCCACGGGATGCCGGGAAGACCGTCGGTGCTGAGGATGCGAGCGTACTCGTCCATGATCATCTGCTCGGCCGAAGCCTCGAAGATGATGTCCTCCTTGGTGCCCCCCTCCCGCAGGAGCTTCCCCGACTCCGCGGCGATGTACTGGACGGCCTGCTTGATGTTCTGCTTCAGCGCGATGGAATTTGCCTGCGCCAGCATGGCATTGACGCGGGATGCGAGGTAGTTGGAGTCGACCTTCGTCACGAGGTCGACCATCTCCAGGCCGTCCACTGGGGGCAGCTCGATGTTCTTGTGCCTGCGCTGCACCGTGACCCGCGACGGAGGCCGGCCGCCGTGGGCCGGGTCCGCCGCGTAGTCGAGGATCATCTGCAGAACCAGCTGGGCCTCGGGAGACCCAACGAGCTTCTGAGGGGTGATGCCGTGCTCTCGGATGAGGGTAAGGTCCCCCGTCTCCAGGACAAGGGAGACGAGCTCCAGTTCCCTGGACATGCGCTACTCCTTCGACTGGCTCAATTCGAGTTCGGGCGGCCAGAGATCCTCGAGGGGAGGGTCCCTGGGCCGGATGCTCCGAGGGTAGGACAGCCCCCAAAACCCTGTCAAGGGGGTCGTCAGGAAGTTCCTTCAGACCTCAATGGGGTCCTGGGGTTCCTCGTCGACATCGGGAGCACCGGTCATCACGCCCTGATGCTTCAGGAAGATGCGCTCCATGGCGTCCTTGAAGGCCGAGAGGGCCGTATTCAAGTCGGCGACGTGTTCTGACGCGGCGAGCATCGGATTGATGTTGGCGGAGTCCACGTAGAGCGTGCCTGCGGCCGCACGTCCGACCTTGAGGGTAAATTCAAGGACGACGTGCGGCCGCGGGCTGAACTCCACCCTCGCAGCGGCCAGCTCCACCCCGTCGTGCATGCAGCGCAGCTTCACCTTCAGGTCGTCTGCCGCCACTTGGCCTCCAGTGCAGCCTTGATCTTGTCGGCCTTCTCACGCCACATGGGCGCCACCCATTCGGAGTCGTCGGAGACCTCGGACACGGCGGTCGCGATGGCCACCTGGGACGCCTCCTTCCACTGGTCCTTGCGGCACCGGACCTCGATGCTGCAGAAGACCTTGACCCCCAGCCACATGAAGTTGGTCGGGGCCACCGACACACTGGCCTCGGCCGACCGGGTGATCCGCAGCTCGCCGTCAGGGTCGAGATCATCGAACGGCGACGCGATAGGCCCGGTCTCGCTGGGGTCCGCGCCGCTCTGTTTCGTCTGGATGCTGACCGTCTTCGTCCCCACGGTGCCTCCTACAGATCGTACCTGTTCTTCTTGACCTCGAACACCCAGTCGGCCTGGCGCATGTCCTCCAGGGGCACGGCGTGGCGGATCACCTCGAAGGTGAACCCACCCAGCCGAAAGATGGACTTCGCCATGGCCATGAGCACCTCAGACGACATCGTCGCCTGCGCAGTTCGCCGGATGACGATGAACATGCTGCCTCCTACTTCTCCGCCGGCGGCACGTAGCAGCGCGGGCTGCCGAGGTCCTCCACGACGACGTCGTTGCGCACCGTGGCGGCCAGCTCCCCGGAGTCGACCAGGGTGTCCAGGTCGCCGGCCTTGATGGTGACGACCTCGGGGTGCTCGGTGATGAAGTCGGGCACGAACTCCAGCAGCTTGAGGGTGTTGACCTTGCGCTCGATGGGCCGGAGGAACTTGTAGCCCGGCGCGAACTCGAAGGACTTCAGCTTGGGGTTGAAGGCGGCCGCGGACCGGATGGCCGTCTTGACCTCGTCCTCGAGCCGGCCGTGGGCCTCGACCATGGCCCGGTAGTTCTGGATGACCTCGGCGTTCTCCGCCATGTACTCGAGCAGGACGTTCTTGGCCTCCTCCCGGGCCTGGATGGCGCGCTTGACGGCCTCGTTGGCGACGATGTCGCCGGTGGACTTGGTGGGCTTCGTGGGCATGGGTACTCCTCACGTTCGAGATGGAACAAACAAGCGGTTATTCGTCCGCATGGTCGTTATACCCAGCTTGAGCCGATCTGGTCGGCTTGGCAAGCGGGCCGTTCAGAGGTATTTTTCTCGCACGAGGTGACACGTGAAGTTCACCGTCAAAGAGCCCGACCTGGCGTACCGCGGCAACCTGCTGTGGCTGCCCAAGAGCTGCGTCGACACCAACAAGCTGGCCAGCGACCTGCGCTTCGTGGTCGCTGGCAGTTTTGGAAGAGACCCCGTCATCCACACCGTCTTCGACTCCTGCGGGCCGCACTTCCGGGTGCCCCGTGAGTACCCCGTGCCGAAGGGCGTTGAGGTGGTCGACCTCACGCCCACGCGCTACACGCAGACGTGCATCGACGACCGCATGGAGTTTCGTGACGAACGTCAGGTCAAGGCCTGGGAGGCCCTCCAGAGAACGTCCGGGGGCATTCTGCACCTGTCGTGCGGCACGGGGAAGACGGCCCTGGCCATCAAGTGGGCCGTGAACAACGGCGGGCCCATCCTCGTCGTGGTGTACGACACCGGCACGTTCGCGCAGTGGGAGGGTGCGATCAGGCAGTTCACGGACTACCGGGGGAAGATCGGGGTCATCCAGGACAACCAGATGGACTGGAAGAGGCCAGTGGTGTTCGCCTCCATCAGCACTCTCGTGCGCCGGCCGTTCCTGCCCGTGGAGGCCCGGCACTGGTTCCAGTCCATCCTGTTCGACGAATGCCACCACGTGGCCGCCACGACGCTCAAGAAGGCCCTCCCGATGTTCTGGGGGCAGCGCCTTGGGCTGACGGCCACTCCGCAGCGGGAGGACTGCCTGGAGCCCATCGTGTACTACCACGTGGGGCCGGTCTTCTACTCGGATGACAGCCAGCCGGTGCCCATCGGCATCAGGTTCCTGGCGACCAGCGCCAAGGTGAATCCCCACTCGGGGGCTATCCGCAGCCGCGTGAAGGTCGACAACGTCTGGCAGCTAGGTGACATCAACATCGGAAAGCTGCGGTCGTTCCTGGCGAAGCTGCCGGCGCGCAACGACCTCATCCTGGGGGAGGTGGAGAAAGCCAGGCAGAAGGGCCGCAAGGTCCTGGTGCTGTCCCACTCCATCGACCACGTCAAGCTGCTGCACGCCGGCCGGCAGGAGGACTCGACCTACATCTATGGGGACACGCCGCGGCCCAAGCGACTCCAGGCCCTGCGAGAGTTCCCGGTGGTGTTCGCGACCATCAACGTGGCATCGGAGGCACTGGATGCCCCCGACCTCGACACCATCTTCTTCGTCACGCCCTTCCAGGCGTGGATCCCCATCAAGCAGGGCACCGGGCGAGCCCAGCGGCCCAAGGAAGGCAAGCAGCCGGCCCGGGCCATCATCCTGTACGACGACGGCATCGAGTACGCGGAGAGGCTCTGTCGCAAGCTCATGTCCAAGCTCAAGGCCAACGGGTACGAGTACGAGGTCGTTCGACCCCGGCAGGCGGTAAGTACCTGAGTTCCTGGGTATAAATACGTGGGAGAGCGGAGGTACCTGTGAAAACGCTGGAGCAACTGCGCCAGGAGTGCCGCGACTGCCGTGAGTGCCCCTTGGGGGTCAACCGCGGCTCGAAGGAGCGGGTCGTGTTCGGGGAGGGCCCGGCCGACGCCCGCATCATCTTTATCGCCGAGCGGCCTGGAGACCGCGAGGTGGAACGTGGTCGCCCGATGATTGGCGTCGTCGGGGAGTACTTCAACACCCTGCTGAACCGCATCGGGGTCGACCGGAAGGAGGTCTACATCGCCAACGCCGTCATGTGCGCCCCACCGGAGGGTCGCGAGCCCACCGCCAAGGAGCTGAAGGCCTGCGTGAAGTGGTTGCACCAGGTCATCCGCTCCATCGACCCGGTGCTGGTCATCGCCATGGGCGGGTCCGCGGTGGACTCCCTGGCCGAGATGGAGGGGGCGGTGACCCACAACTACGGCCGGATCGTCGTCGCCGAGATCCCGGGCGCCGTGGTGCCCTACAAGATCCCCGTCGGCGTCATCGCCAACCCGGCGTTCATCCGGCGCGAGAACTCCTACGGCAAGGACTCCCATGGTCACTGGCAGCTGTGGGCCATGCAGCAGCTCGTACGGTGGGCTGATCAGCTGGCGAACGCCTACTTCGGGGACGTCATCAAGCAGAGGGGCGAGTACGTGTTCTCCAGGCCGTCCCGCATCCAGATGTTCCCGCGGGTGACCCCCGACGAGTGCCACCTCATCGACGAGGAGGACGAGACGCCGGACATCGCGCCGGCGGAGGAGGAAGAAGATGGAGTACCCGAAGCGGTCTCCGGAGAAGGAGAAGAGGAGGGAGCAGCTGACTGACCAACGGCGCGCCGTGCTCATCGAGAGGGCGGAGGGCACGTGAGCTATCACACCTACGAGGTCGAGTCCAACATCCGCATCCTGGCCCGGAACGTAGAGCCTGCCTTCCGCAAGGCCTGCCGGGACAGGACCGTCCGCCGAGAGATCGGCAGCGACATGGTCGACACCCAGATGAGCCTGCCCGAGCTGCTCGGGCAGGTGGGGTACGCGGCGGAGATCGACGCTGACGGCGGCATCACCCGAGTCTGGAGCGAGAGCGACACCCACTACGGACTGGAGTACGTGCTCTTCGCCATCGCGCCTTTCGTCGAGGACGACTGCTACATCCAGATGACGTCCGAGGACCAGCTCAGCTGGGTCTGGTACTTCCAGGACGGCCAGTGCTTCGAGCTGGACTTCACCGTCACGGCGCTGCGGGACAAGAGCCTGAAGCAGCGAGTGGCCGAGTGCATCGAGGTCCGCAAGGCCCACAAGGCCGAGAAGGCCAAGCAGAGGGGCCGGGAGAAGAAGAGGAAGCCCGGGTAGGGCGTTAGGTGGCATGCCGTCGCGCGTGGCAGTTATTGCAGAGCACGACGCACCTCTGCGCCTCTGCCCACGCCCGTTCTTCCCCCCGCCTGGCCATGATGGACGCTACACCAGCCTCCTTCTTGTCCGACTCCGGGTGGTGAAAGCAAAAGCTGGCCAGCGGCCACGGGTTGTCGGGGGACGTGCCGCAATCGGCGCAACAACCCCCCAGCCTCAAGATGAAGGCGCGCTTCCTGGAGTCCCTGCTGTCTTTCGTCTTCCGTAGCAGCTCGGCCCGGCGCCCAAGGTAGTACACGCGGCTGCGGGCGGGGTCGTACCTGGCAACCGTGCTCTCGTGGACGCATGCCTTACACCGAGAGGCGTGGCCGTCCAGCACAGACGCCTGCTTGTGGTACAAAGCGAGCGGCTTCAGTTCCCCGCACCCGGAGCAAACCTTCTCCGTCCGGGAGGCCCTGGCGCTCCGTAAGGCCTCCCGGCGCGCGGTGCCCTTCGGCTTTCGCTTCCTACCGGGGCGAGGCTTGTCCTTGAACGTGATTCTCTTACACTGAGTGCAGTACGGATGGTGCCCATCGCGCCGCGTCGGATCCTTGTTGAACGCGGACAGTGGTTTCTCCGCCCTGCACATCTTGCAGGTCTTGACGTTCATCAACAACCGCCATGCAAGTCAAAAGGGAGTATAGCGAAAATGGCTCACGGAATCGAGACCACCGATACAAGCTTTTACGTGAAGAACGAGGGGGTTCCCTGGCACGGAATGGGCACGCCCATCGTCGACCCTCTGCCACCGGAGGAGTGCCTGGAGGTCGCCGGCCTCGACTGGCCGGTCGAGCTGTGGCCCCTCGTCGCCGCCTGTCCCAAGGGCCGCGACAAGGGCACCGCGCTCCCCGTGACCGGCCACCAGGCCACCGTGCGTACCCCGAGACGCGGGGACGACGGGGAGTACGAGAAGAACGGGGTGTTCCGCACCCTCGGCGTCGTCGGCTCGAAGTACCGGCCCATCCAGCAGCGCGAAATGGCCGCGTTCCTCGCGAACCTCGTGAAGGAGGGTGGCATCCGCATCCACACCGCGGGCAGCCTCCGCGGCAACACCGTCGTGTGGATCATGGGACGCTACCCCAAGACCATCGAAGTCATCCCCGGAGACCTCATCGACCTGAACTTCTTCGCGTTCAACAGCCACAACGGCACGATGCAGTTCGGCGCCGGCGCGTCCACCATGCGCATCGTCTGCGCGAACACCCTGATGGGCGCCATCGACCTGGCGAAGGGGAGCGGCAAGTTCATCAGCATCCGGCACACCGGCGACCCGAGCACCAAGCTCGAGGAGGCGCAGCGGGTGCTGGGCCTGGTCGAGAAGCAGTTCCAGCAGCAGGAAGAAATCTTCCGCGCGCTGGCCGGCCTGCCCATGGGTGAGAACCTCATCAAGGAGGCCTTCGAGCTGCTGGTCCCGAACCCGCCGGCGCCCGCCAACCCCGCCAGGGCCCAGAACATCCGCACCGCGCTGTGGGACATCTACAGCACGTCCCCGACCATCCAGCAGATGCCCGGCGTGCCCGGCACCGCGTACGCCTTCGTGAACACCGTCACGCAGTACGTGGACCACGTTCGTGGCAAGACCATCTCCCCCGACTCGCGCCTCTACAGCGCGTGGTTCGGTGCCGGGTCCGAGATGAAGGACTCGGCCGTCCAGATCGCCTTCGACCTGACCGCCCCCCAGGACGCCCTCCCCGCATAGTGGGTGACACGCTCCCCTGACCTGCAGTATCATGCTGCAGGTCAGGGGCTGCGTGGCCCCCCTTTCTTTAGCCCCGACCGTGACTTGACCGTGGGAGGGCTGGGCGGGTACGATAAACCCAGCGTGGCTGCGAGGAGACGCATGAGCATCGTTGACATCTACCGGGACAACGGGGAGCACCTGGTGAACAACTACGGTGACGACCTTCCGGACTTCGTGAAGAACGCGGCGCTGCTGGAGCCGGAGGACCTCGAGAGCCTCCCCAACGACAGCTTCGCTTTCGTGAGGGCGGGAGAGCGGGCCTACCCACTGGTCGACCGTGGCCACGTCGCCACCTCCGTCATCTACTTCATGGACGGGATGACCGACGTGCCGCAGGGGGACCTCCAGAAGGTCGCCAGGCGGCTCGTGGACGCTTGCGTGAGGTTCGAGCTGAATCCACCCAAGCCGCTGGTCAAGCTGGCCCAGGCGGTGTCCTCCAGCCCCTCCCAGCGCCCGACGGTCAACGCCTCCGAGGCGAACCTTCACCAGGCCATCCGCCACTTCACCGAAAAGCAGGCCGAGTACGAGCCCCCGCGGCGCCGGGAGGTCTGCCTGGACATCGTGAAGACCGCCGAGGACATGGGGCTGACCGAGGTGCCCGTCGAGATCGCGCGCTACGCCTCGAACGCCTGGAACCCGGAGCTGAGCGACGAGCTGGAACGGCGGAAGTTCATCCTGAAGCGCGCCGGTCTCGAGGAGGGCCTCGACATCCTCGACGACTTCGAGAAGGCCGCCTTCACCACCGACCCCGACGAGTTCGCCTCCGCGCTGTACGAGTTCGACAAGGAGGCCGGCCTCGTCGAGCTGTACGACACCAAGCTGACCGACGCGTACAAGGCCACCTTCGGTCTGCCGGTCGAGGCCGACACCGAGGCGGCCGTGGAGGACCTGCGGAAGTTCGCCGCCAGCGAGCTGGCCGCCAGCGCCCTGTCCGCCGACCTGCTGGAGAAGCTGGCCGAGGACCCGCTGGGCACCATCGACAGCGTGCCCGAGGTCCATCGGAACATCATCCTCGCCACCTACGGGGAGTACCGCAACAACGACGGTGCGTGATGAATTGGACCCCGGACAGTTTCCTGAACGAGGGTCCGGCCCACCCCGTGGCCCTGGACATGCTCTTGCTGCGGGCCTACGGGCCCGAGTGCTACGGGTGGGAGCCCGAGACGCTGTTCCTGGAACTGGAGCGCGGCATGAGGGCGTCCCCTCCGCAGTACAACCGCGACGCCATCCAGACCGTCAGGCTCATCCACTGCTCCGACACCTTCGCCAGTGACTGGTACCTGTTCGAGAAGGTGGTCATGGGGCTGAACAACGTCCCCGTGGACTTCCTCGTGGGGCAGAAGCCCACCGTGGGGCAGATCATGGCCGCGGTCGACGCCCTCCAGATCATCCGGCCGGTGCCGCTGGCCGATGACGTGCGCATCTACGTCGCCGCGGTCGTCCGCGAAGACGCCATCTACCCGGTCCCCGACGTTCTGGCGTTCTGCCGGGAGTACGTCCCGAAGACCGAGCCGAATGACAACGCGGTGGACGACGAGGAGTACCGCAGGGCCCGCCACACCATGATGGTGGAGCAGGCCCGGCACGTGCTGGCCTGGGACACGTCCAGGCTCGAGTGAGGTTGCTGTGGGTGACAGCGGGTACGGCATCGACACTGCGTTCTCGCAGATCGGCACTGCGGCGTCGGACGTCATCCGCAGCCGCTACTGGGACCCCTACCTCGATGTCGCTTCGCGCGTCCTGCCGAAGGACCTCCGCAGCCTCTGGAACATGAGCCTGTACTACGCGATCACCCACCCGGTGATCGCGCCCCTCATCCAGAAGAAGTCGACCTACGTCGTCACGCGCCCGGTGTACGAGACCACGGACAGCGAAACACGGCTGCGCTACACGGAGGTCATGGAGCGGGTGCTGAAGGTCCGCGGGTTCCTGGCGGCCTTCAACATGGACTACAACACATTCGGCAACGCCTACGCGAGCGTGGGCTTCCCCTTCGTGAAGCTGCTCAAGTGCAAGAAGTGCGGGCACGTGGTTCGGGCAGACCAGGTCGAATACGCCCTCGAGAACCTCGAGTTCCTTCTGCCGCGGTGCCCGAAGTGCTTCCAGCGGGCCCGGGCGGAGGTGAAGGACAAGTACTACCGCACCACCCGTGGCATGCGGCTCATCCGGTGGAACCCCCAGCACATCACGGTCGAGGAGGATCACGCCGGCCGCTGCACGTACTACCTGCGCCCCCCGGCGACCCTGGAGAACGCCCTGCGCATCACCCGCAGGTCCATCATCAACCAGACGCCGCAGGAGCTCATCGACGCCATCCGTGAGAAGAAGGACCTGAAGTTCGATGACGGCGACCGCATGCCCGGCGGCGCGGTGTTCTGCTCCAAGCGCCTGGGCCCGTCGAACCAGACCTACAGGGGCTACGGAGTCCCCCTGGGCATGGCCGCGCAGAAGGACGCGTTCCTGATGCAGATCATGCGCAAGGCCCAGGAATCCATCATGTTCGAGCACATCGTGCCCATGCGCTTCGCCTTCCCCGCGAACGCCATGGACCTCGCCCAGGCCATCGACCTGAGCGACCTGCAGCAGAACATCGCCATGCAGATGCGCGAGTGGCGCCGGGACCAGAACCGCGTCATTGTGTTCCCCGTGCAGGTCGTTCTGGACGAGCTGGGCGGGAAGGGCCGGGCGCTCCTGCTGAACCCTGAGATCCGTCAGCAGGCCGAACTGATCTGCGTCGCCATGGGGTTCCCGCCCGAGTTCCTGATGGGCGGCGTGTCCTACAGCGGCTCGAACGTGTCCCTGCGCATCGTCGAGAACGACTTCCTGTTCAACTTCGCCGACAACGAAGACCTCCTCCAGTACATCGCGAACCAGGTGGCCTGGTTCATGGGCTGGCCCACGGTGCAGCTGCGGCAGAAGCCCTTCAAGATGGCGGACGACCTCCAGCGGGCAGCGTTCGACGCCAGCCTCGTCGCGCAGAACATGCTCTCCAAGAGCACGATGCTGCAGTCCCGCGACTACGACCCCGAGGGTGAGGCCTCGCAGATCAAGAAGGAGATCCCCATCTACGGTGAGCTGATCCAGCAGCAGGCCATTCTCCAGGCGCGCGCCCAGGGCGCGGCCAACCTGATCGCGTCGCAGTACAACGTGCAGGTGGCTAAAATTCAGGGGCAGATGCAGCCCGGGGGCATGCCCGTCCCGTCGGCGGTTCAGCCGGGGATGGGCGGTGAGGAAGAGGGCGAGCAGCCGGTCTCCGCCGAACAGGCGGTGGCGAGCTACGAGAGCCCGCTGGCCCAGGGCGTCATGGGCATGGTGCCCACCGAGTACGCGAACTTCCTGTACAACCAGCTGTCCACCCTGCCGCCGCTGCAGCAGACGCAGGCCATGCAGAACATCCGGCAGCAGATGCCCGGCGTGGCCTCGGCCGTCGCCGAGCTGCTGGCCAACAAGGGGATGTCCGACGCCGCGGGCGGACGACCTCTCCCCGACAGACTGCCGCCGCGGCGTGACCCCAGCAAGTCGCTCATCTAAATGAAGCCCGTGTTGGGGCTCCCGGCGACAGTCCGGGTCCCATTGGCCGTCAGTCATCGAGACGCAGGCTCAGCAGCCCCTGGATGCTCTGCAGGACGTTGGGGTCCGTGCTGCAGGTTCTCACCAGGTATGCCACCGTGCCGACCGTTCCGCTGACAAGGAAGACCGCTCCGAGGGTCTTCACCACCGGCCAGACAACAGACTTCCACCACATCTTTCCTCCTGTGGCGTTGACGATGGGCCGGGACCGCCGGCCGCGGGATGACGGGCCCCCGAGTTTCCCCGGGGGCCCGCCGGACTACACGCTGATGCCCTCGACCCCCGTCAGTCCAGGATGTCGAGGATGTCGTCGACCAGGTCGTCGCTCGATGCGATGGACCACAGCCGCTTCATGAGGGACCTCCGTACCGGGTGCCAGGAACCACTGCCAGGACAACCGCAAGCAGGACGATGACTGATTCGTCCAATTCTCTTATGACATCAATCGCTTGGAAGTTGTCAGCGGGTGCCGTAGTGCATGATGAGGCCGGTAGCGGTTCCACCGAGTACCCCGCCAGCGAGGCCAGAGGCCAGACCCACCACCCAGAGCTTGCTGCGCAGCTCCGCGATGGTCTTGGCCTGGTCGGCCAGCCGCTCCTCGAGGTCCGCAACGAGGGCCTCGAGCTCCTGGATCTCGATGGACGCGTCCGCCAGCTTCTGAGCAGCCAGCGTGGCGCTGGAGGAGTAGGACGTGTTCTCCGCCTGGCACACCTCCAGGTCCCGCTGGATGGCCGCCAGCTGGTCGGGGGTGACGCAGATGACGTCCTGCAGGATGGTGCGCTTCTGCCCCTGGCAGGTGTACGTGCACCCCGTGGACATGGACAGGTAGTTCTCCGGGGCCGGCGGCGGGTCAGCCCGGGTCGGGCTCGGGAGGACCAGCCAGAGGGCCACCAGGAGGGTGAGCAGTGGTCGCGTCATGGATCAGCTCCTCGGCAGTCTTCTTCGCCGCCTCGAGCGCCTTCTCCTTGGCCGCCAGCTGTACCTTGAGGCTCTCCGCCTCCCTCGTGGCGGCCCCCAGCCTGTCGCAGGTCTCGTTGTACAGCGCCTGGACCTTGTCCGTCTTCCCGATCTGCTTCACGTAGAAGACGATGAAGGTGATGGTGCTGGCCAGCAAGGCTGCGATCAGGACGGCCAGAATGATGATGATCGCGGTGGTGTTCCCGTCCATGCCGGCCTCACGGGTCGGGGGTGGGGGCCGGCGGCGGAACATCCGGGGCGGGCGGCGGGGGCTGCGGGACGACCGGCTTGGTGGCCTCGTAGATCGCCAGGCCCAGCTCGTAGCCCTTGTTGATGGCCGTCACGATCTTCGGGTTCTTGAGGAAGTCCGCTCCCAGACCATCCGTGCAGACCTTCGCGGCGCCCGTGTTGGCCAGGAAGGCCTTCACGCAGGTGTCCTTGCACAGCGTGGTCTTCGGGTCGGGCTTGCAGGCCACCACGCACTGCGTGATGGACGTCGTGACGGTCGTCCCGCAGAGGATGCCGTCGGCGATGGCCGCCTGCTGCTCCTCCGGGGTCATCTTGCAGCCGTCGCAGGCTGCGAACACCGCGGCCATGGCCGCCACCAGGATCCACAGGGTCGTACGCATCTCGTTCCTCCTGTTGAAGACGTGGTCGAAGTGACCCGTCAACGGCCACGAGGGCCGCTCTAGCAGAGGGATTATATCATCAACCGGGAGGGTTGGTCGGTGCGGGCGGGGCCGGGGCGCGCGCCTTCGGCTTCAGGAAGATGTACTGCCCCACCAGCTCCCACCAGGTGACGGCGCCCGCCCCCATGGCCAGCAAGGAGTTGATGGCCGCGGTCCAGGTGACCTGCCCCAGCGCGGCCAGCATGATCCACACCGCCGCCGACAGCAGCAACGTGGCCGCTGGCACCAGGGCACGGAACCAGACCTTGGCCATCAGGGGGGCCACCTTGGTCAGGCCGGCCAGCAGCTTCAGGACGCCGGTGACGAAGACCATGAAGACACCTGCGGCGCCGGTCAGCGTCACCCCGTCGGGCACCCCGCCGATGATGCCCGGGTCGACGGCGATGCCCTCCGGCACCTCACCGCAAGCGGCCAGGGCCAGCAGGGGCAGCAGGAAGTAGTGCATGAGACCCTCCTACGTTGCGGGCGGCAGCCCCACCATGTCGCGCACCGCGGGGAGGTACACCGAAGCGTACCAGTCCTGCGCGGCCGTTCCCGCGTCGTGGTTGTACACGGTCACCGTGAAGTAGTTCATCGAGAAGAACCGCACGTCCGGGTCGAACGTCTCCGCATCCACGTCCGTGCCGTCGAAGTGCAACGTGCCCCCCACCCCGCTGCCGTTGTCCTCCACCAGAGGCAGGTCACCCGCGGCGGGGGTGTTCACTACCGAGAGGTGCGCGACCAGCGCCGTCTTGCCCCTGTCGCTGTACAGGTTGATGGTGCGACCGCCGCCGCCCGTGTCGAGCACCTCGTAGTACAGGCACCCGTCGTCGGTGTTGTTCACCGTGAGGCCGGTCAAGAAGAACTCGTCCACGCCCGTCGGCGGGATCGCGGAGTACACCCCGTCCGTCGCAGGGTCAGGGTAGTCGATGCCCACCAGCGACAGCAGGATGCCCGCGGCCCCCGAGTAGAGCGTGATCTGCGGCAGCGCCGGTCGACGAAAAAGCGAAATCAGGGGGGACCACACGACGAACTGCACCGCAGACGCCGACGGGATGTCCAGGCATCCGGCGGTCATGCCCCCAGGGGGAGTCGCGCTGGTGCCTCCGTACACACCGGTCGTCTGCTGCGCCACACCCGTACCGAAGGAGGCAGCAAGCGGGACGTCCGCATCCCCGATGCGCCCCAGCGCCAGCTGCATGGCGAAGTACCCCGCACCCACCGCGAGACCGTGCTGGGCGAGCCCCCTGTGCACGCGAACCGACGTCGCCTCCGTCGGCGTCAAGCCGGCGAGAAGAAGCCCCTCGGAGGCCTGTGCGCGGATGAACCCGTCCCCCACGTGCATCCGAAGGTCCTCCCCGGCGGCCAGCTCGATGACCCCCCGGTTCGGGGTGTCGTCCGGGTACGGGGAGGTGTACGCCGCGTCGTTGATGAACGACACGGTCGCGTACCGGTCAGCGTCGTCGGCGGCGATCTTGGACTTGGACAGGTTCTGCCGCACCTGGAACCGCTGGGGATACACCTCGACGCCCTCGAGGTACATGCTTCCGGGGCCGAACGCACCCGACGCCTCCACACGCAGGGACGCCACCGCGGCCGCGTCACCGTCGTTCGCCCCGTCCCACCGCCCCCGGCAGTGCTGGGCGTGCAGGAGAGTGGTGGCCGTCTTGGCGCTCCTCCACCGGGCGTCAGCCGGCTCGACCACCGCGACGACGTGCCCGTTCGGGAGAGCCACGCTGTTCTTACTCATCGGCCCGATCTCGAAGATGGGCTCGAACCCCTTCACCGTGTAGGTGTCGGCGGCCAGCACAGGAGTCGACCCGTCCAGGCCACGCAGGGCGAGAGTGCTGGCAGCCCCCGCGGCGGTACGCTGGTGCACGAGGTACGTCCCGACCAGGGCGCCGCCGGAGGACGCCAGGGTGACCAGGGTAGCCGGGCCCGACGTGTCCCCCCCGATGACTCCGCGAGCGTATGTGAACAGCTGGGTGGTGTCCGCGAGCGTGATGAGGTCCCCGACGGCCGAGTAGCTTCCCATCGCGAACAGGCGCAGCGCGGCCATCGCCCGGGAGGTCGACGACCCATCGCCCAGCGAAGCATCGTCGACCAGGAGAGCGGTGTACCCGCTGGTGGACGCCTGGTTGTTCACGAGGAACAGCGTCGGGTACTGCGACTCCGTGGTGGCAGACCTCTCCGGGTCTCCCGTGATCTCCACCGGGCCGTAGTCGCTCGCGTCGATGACGCGGCCGCTGGAGCGAAGGTCATTGGCCTCTCGGAGGCCGTTGTACGCGGACTGGAGGTTGAGGTTGACCTCCCACTGCCCGCGGAGGTTCTGCAGGTCCTCGAACGCGACCTCCCCGCTGGAACGGGGCATGGCCGCGGGGCACATGGCGGTCAGGAACAGCTGCAGGCCGTCGCCGAACTGCGGGCACTCCGTGTCCGACGGGATGGCCCTGCTCATCGACGCCCAGAGGTCGAACTGGTCGTTGCCGAGAGGGTAGAACCACCCCGGGTAGACGTTGACGGTGCCGCGGACGTCGCCGGGGAGCATCGTCGGCGGCTCCTCCGCCGGGTAGGAGATGAGAGGTGCGGGGGTCTCGAGATCCCCGTAGAGCCGCACGTACTCCTGCAGCATGGACTCGGTCGGGAGCGTGGCGCCGATCCGCGGGCCCAGGTACACCTTGGCGCCGTCCGCCCGGAGGGCGGGGTAGAAGCCGTTCAGGTGGTCCCAGTCGGGGGACGGCTTGACGTTCGTCAGCTCCACCCAGCACCCCGGCTGGATGTTCCGCGAGTTGAAGTCGCCCGACTCGATCTCCACGTAGTGCCGGTGGATGCCGTCGTCCTTGATGGTGCCGGTGAGCAGCACGTCGCTCGACGTGGCGCCGACCAGCCCGTCGATCAGGTAGCCGTTGAACTGGAGGAGATCGCCGCTCGACGACTCGACCAGCAGCCGGCCGGAGGAGTCTCGCAGCGTCAGGTTGTGCTCGAACGGGACGGTCCCGGAGTTGTCGGAGCCGTCGTCGAGGTGCACCCACGGCAGCGTGAGCACGGCGTACCCGGGGCTCGCCGGCGGCGTGCCCTTGTGCGCGGCGTTCGCGATCAGCGTGGTGGTCAGCACGTGCTGGGCCACGCCCGTGACCGTCACGATCTCCTCGTTCGCGGTCTCGGGGTCGAAGATGACGCGGTCGCCGTTCATCACCCCCAGGTCGATGAAGTCGACGTCGGCGTCGGTGATGGACGTGTTCGCGGCGGAGTCGGCGTTGCCGGTGACCTTCTTGGGCCAGACGCGGGCGACGAGGGTGGCCACGTTGAACTTCGTCTGGCCGGCCCATGCCGCGTCGTACAGCGCCGCGACCTGCACGATCTTCGGCGAGTACTGCTTGCCCAGGACGTGCAGCAGGTCGGTGTTGGCGGCCAGGGCCACGAGGCCGCGGTTGGCCGAGGCCGAGAGAACGTCCTCACCGAACGAGATGAATCGCGTGCCGTCGGGCTGCGGCTGCGGGTCGTCGCCGTTGTCGAACTTGTTCTGGGGGGACTCGCCCTCCTCGTAGTTGCAGCGGCCGATCAGCTCGCCAAGCTGGCGGAACTTCGTGTCGTTCGACATGTGCTAACTCCTCAGCTCCCAGAGGATCTCCAGGGTGACGTTCGGCGTCTTGAAGATGGGCGTCGTCAGGTTGTACGCCATGGCCCCCGGCACGTCACCGTTGCACCCGGGGAAGAACCCGCTCAGGTCGGGCCACGGGTACGTCGAACCGTCCCGCATCGCCAGCTGGTACTGCGCCGCCGACGTGGGAGCGGTGACGTACGCCTCCGCGGCCGACGTCATTAGCAGGACCTCGGCGATGGGGATGACGTTGTTGAACTCCCCGATCTGCGAGGCGAAGGACACTTCGTTGTAGCCGAAGATCGCCCGGTAGACCGCCGAGAAGTCGTCGGGCAGTTCCTCCGCGCCGTCCTGCGGCTCGACCTGCTTCACCCACTGCCACTGACACTCCGGATGCCCGGGCAGGCCGGTCGGCCGGTACGTGACCGGCACGGGGCGCTCCAGACCGCGGGTGGACACCTGCTCGACGTACGTACCGACGCCGGGGTAGCTGGCCGTCTGGAGGATGCCGCCGGTGCCCAGGGCCACGAAGCGCGTGCGGTGGTAGGTCCAGGGCACGATGTCCGTGTACGTGGGCACCACGGGCGGCGCGGCCAGGGACGAGCTACCGTAGGACTTGGCGCTCACGACGTCCCGCAAGTACTTCCGGCCGGTGTTGATGATGATGTTCGAGCTGCGGACTTCCTGGACAACCCGCCCGTCCCGGTCACGCGTCCGCAGCGTGATGTCCGACTGGCACTCGAAATGGCTCCGCAGGAACATCCAGCACCTCCTCGCAGAATCTTACCACGACGGCGATTTCCCCGTAAAACTACGGGGGAGGCCAGCCGTCCGTCAAGGTCCCAGTCTGCCCGTCCGGGTTCGTCACGTCAACGTCCCCCGCGGGAGGGAAGGGGCTGGGCACCTCCACCAGCAACTCCCCGCTGTCGGCAAAGGCGGTGCGGGCGGACACGGTGCTCAGCTGCACGGCAGACGCCCGCGTCATGTAGTGCCCCCGCAGCCGTGCACACGGGCCGGAGGAGAGGAACGTCGCCGACGAGGCGCCGGGGTCGACCGGGTTCTCCGCAACGTCCACCACGGACGAGCCCACCACGTACACGGTGTAGTTAATGCCCGGGAACAAGGACGGGCTCACCTGAAGGCGTGCCGAGTCCGGGGAGGGCTGCGTCACGGCCAGGATGGTCACGTCGGCCCCGGGCACATCCCAGGTGATCCGGTAGTCGGCCGGGCTCCCGACGTCCCCCATGGGCTCGCTGTACGTCACCAGGACCGCGTCCTCGGCGTCCTGCATGCAGCTCACGACCGTCGGCAGAGTGCCGAGCCCGACCCAGGCAGCGGTGTCGGCGCCGGGGTCCACCGGCGCGCCCAGGGCGGACTGCACCCCGCTGACCGTGCAGGTGTAGTCCGCTCCCCCCGTGGTCTCTTCGTGCAGAAGGAGCGCCCCGAGCAGGTCCGGCCCCGTGTACTGCGGAAGGACGGACGTCACCGCCGCGGCCGCCCCCGACCCGACAGGGGTGAGCACCCCGCCGGAGTAGCTGGTCGGAGAGGTGAACGCCGCGTCCTCCAGCATGGGCAGGTCGAACTCGACGAGCGTGAGGTTGGAGCTGATGGGGGTGGCCGCGGCCAACACCTTGGGGGGAACCGCGGCCTGCGCGTACGCTCCAATCGGGTATGGGGCCGCCAGCGGTGTTCCGTAGACGTCCCGGGCGACTCCCGTGTCGAAGCCCGCGCCGAGGCACTGGGAGGCGGCAGAGAGGCGGTAGTCCTCGGCCCCCTCGTCTACGAACAAGGGGTCGACGCCGGGGACGAGATCATGCGCCCCTACCGACCACGCCTTGTTCACGTAGACGTCGTCCGCCGGCGCCACCCCGTTCAGCGGCACGCCAGGCACGTTGCAGTAGTCGTGGCCGTCCCCGGACCACAGCGTGCGCCAGGGGTACTTGAACCCCTTGACCTGAAGGTTGCGCACGACGAGTGTCCCGCCAGGTGTGCTGTCGAGATAGAGGCCGTAGTCAGATGCGAGTGTCTGTGCCGTGGCGCCGATTAGGTTGACGTTCGCAATTCTGACGGTCGTTCCGACTGCAATCGTGGACCGGTCCACGTTCCACGCACAGATCCCGCCGCCGATGTCAGTGCAGCGAAGGTCCACCGAGCGCATCTCGGCATCACCGCACCACCCGCACTGATATGCGCATGGTGCCCACGGGTATGCGCCGCGCAGGACGACCCGCTCCATACGCCCCGCCCAGGTGTTGCAGCGCAGGGCGACGCCGTCGCCGCGGAGCGTGACGTCCTCGAATACGACGTCCTCCATCCTCGCGCAGGACCAGGCCGTCCCGGTCGCAACCGCCACGACGTGAGAGCAGCGCACCGCCCCGGTCGACACCGCGGGCCCCTGCACGGCTGTGCTCGTCCCCTCGCAGCGGATGCGTGTCGCGGAGAATCCGGATCCAGTGCCGTACGTCATCGCCGGGACAACCCCGCCGCCCGTTTGCGACAGCGTGAGCAGGTGCCCGGCGTCAGCCGCAATGACCAAGCCGGTGCAGCCAGTCGGGACCACGAGCGGCGACATGGTCGCGTGCTGGATCGTGACGTCCGCCACGAACAGCATCTCGAGCCCGGCCAGCGCTGGCAGCACGATTGCATCTGTCTGGATGCTGGCCTCGTCCTGGATGCCCACGTCGCCCGGCGCGCGCGCGCCGTCTGCGGCCCAGGCGGACCAGGTCGAATAGACCCCGGGACCCGGTGGACCCGAAGGGCGAATGTACGAAATGCCCATCCCTACCTCACGTCCCCAGCTCGATCTCGAGCGGCAGCGGCGCCGGGTACTTGCTGATGCCGGACTGCGGCGCCCTCTCCTTGGACAGCGGCTCGATGGAGCAAGCCACGACCCCGCTCAGCACCGTGGCCGTGAGCGGGTTGTACTCCCACCGCGGCTCCAGCCTGTCGTTCACCGGCACATCAACACCGGGGCCGGGCGGGTCCCTGTCGAAGTACGGGGGCGTCTCGCCGGTGAAGTCCGAGACCTTCACGTCGCTCCAGACGTAGAAGCCGGTGTCGAAGTCCGGGATGCTGTTGAGCAAGAACTCCACCACCGGCCGCGGCCCCTTCCAGTTCGGGTAGTCGTCCGGGTTCAACCGGCTGCCCGGGTACCGCTTCAGGTGGTCGTAGTGGAAGATGGTGTCGTACCGCGGGAACTCGCCCAGCGGCACCGAGTAGGCCTTGATGCGGTCGATGCCGGCCTGGATGCCCCCGAGCCTCGGCAGGACTCGGTAGTCGACCATGCCGGGGGCGTGCACGGGCGCGCTCACCAACGTGATGGTGTGCAGCCCCACCGAGTCGATCTCGATCCACTCAGGGGCCCCGTCCGGGTCGAGGTACACGAAGCAGCCCGGGCGAGCGTCCTGGATGTAGTTCCCGAGGCCGTCCAGGAAGTCCACGGCGGCGTCAGTGATGACGTTGCCGAGCAGCACCCCGCTCGAAGTCAAGCGCACGGTGGGGTACACATCGTCCCCGGTGATGTACGTGCACACCCGGGCGTCCACCAGGCACTCGGGTCCGAGCTGCAGCAAGCGGTCGTAGTAGTTCTTCTGCCGGTTCTTGTACGCGTGGCCGCGGCCTACGGCGTCGCAGACGTAGTCGAACTGCCGCCCGGCGTTGGCCAGCAGGGTGCGGTGCATCCCCCTCAGGTGCGCGTCGACCACGGTGGGCGGTCCGGAGACCTTGGGGCCGACGTCGTACGCGGGCGCCGCGATGGTGAAGGAGCCGTTGACCGTCAGGGTGGTCTGGGTGAACGAGACGATGGAGAAGTACTCGTAGTTCCCCGCGACGTCCCATGCGAAGACGATGTCCCCGACCTTCACCCCGTTGCTGATGAACGACGCGACGGTGTCGGTGAGCACGGACGCGGCCGTCGTGCCGGTGCCGTACGCACGCGTCCAGCTGAACGGCAGCTCCCCGCTGGACCCGTCGTGCTGCACGGGCAACCGGGCGGCGCCGTCGTAGTGGTCGTTCAGGTGGGCGTAGCCGGCCGTCGTGGGGCTGGGCGGAGCTGCATCCTCGCAGGTGTACCGGTCGTCGCGGAAGTAGACGTGCACCGCCGAGGACATCTCGAGGGTGAGGTCGATCTCGTCGCTGGTCCCGTGCGTGACGCAGACGGCAACCTCCGTGTGGGCCGGCTTCACCGTCTTCACGAACGTGGTCAGCAGCTCGCTCGTCTGCTCCGTGAGCAGTCCGCTGTCCACGCGCACCTGGAAGACGTGGTACTTCTGCACCTCGTTGAACGCACTGGCGACGGCGTAGTCGGCCGGCGGCACCATGGGACGCAGCCACAGGTCGGCGGACCCAGTGAGGGTGCGCAGGCCACCCGTCGTCGAGAACTCGAGGTAGAACGAGTCGCCCGGCTCGAGCCGCCGCGGGTAGAACAACAGCCCCAGCGTCGAGTTGGCGGAGGTCACCTCCGTCAGGGCGCTTGCGCTGACGGGGAGGGTCTCCCCCAGGGGCAGTACCCACGCCTGCACGGTCAGCCCCGTGCCGGGGAACGACGTGAGGTGGATGTCCACGTGGTCCAGGCAGTACCCCGCCACGCTGTCGTCGACGGTGGCGATGAGCGACTGCGCGTTCAAGGTGGGGTAGGCGTACCCGTACGGCTCGGACGTCTGGCTGAACGAGGTGGTGACGTACAGCAGCTGCGTGGGCGCGGTGGCGGCCCTGTCCAGGAACTGCATGCCGTGGAACCAGTTGGGGTCCGAGATGTAGTCCTGGATCTGCACGCCCTTGCAGAGCGGCTGGAACTGCGAGACGGTGTCGCCCACCGCCAGCAGGGCCCCGGTGCTGGGGTTGACCTCCACCCCCAAGTACGTCGGGAACGTGTAGTACCGGATGAGCGCGTCCTGGGCCACGAGCGGCCGGCCGTTGGCGTCGGTGGCGCCGCCCCAGTCCTGCACCGCGATGCGGGAGAGGCCGTTGACCAGGTCGAAGTCGATGTCGATGTCCAGGACGACGCCGACGGCCTCGGCGAACGGCAGGTTGCAGAAGATCTGCCCGCCGATGCGCAAGTTGGTCATGGTCGGCCCGCGGAACAGCACGAACATCAGCCCACGGATGGCCGAGAGGTACGAGGTGCTCGCCGCGGCCTCCTCGAAGGCACTCCTCGGGAGACCGACGACCACGCCGAAGTTGTTGTCGAGGGTCTCGCGGTTATCGTAGAACACGACCTCCGCCCACAGCCTGTCCGGGAAGTCCACGCCGCTCGGACCCTTCGCGTCGGTGGTGCCGAGCAGTGGGGTGAACGTCAGCCAGCCGTCGCCGATGTAGAAGTCGATGCCCTCGTACAGCCGGGGATCGTACGGGGTGGTGGGGTTCGCCGGGTCCTTCTGGACGTTGAGCAGCGCGGGGTCGACCACGAGCTGCTGCTGCAGGTAGGGCATGGACGCGACGGTGGCGTCCACGGGAACGGCGCCGGTGTGCACGAGGCTCTCGGCCACTGCGTCGGAGGGGAGCAGCACGCTGCCGACGCTGTAGTGCGCGGCCACCGTCGTGCGCGGCGGCAGCGCCGTGTCGCTCGCGAGCTGCAGCTGGGTCTCGCTGAGCACCTCGACGACGTAGGCCTGCGCCGGGGCCAGGCTGCCGACCCGCAGAACTACGGTGTCCCCGGCGACCACCCCGTTGCCCTGGAAGAACGCGCTGCTGTCGGTCAGCACGAACTTGTAGTTGACCTGGCAGTCGCCCGTGATCGGAGTGCGCCTGTCGACCGTGGGCGGGCCCACGAGGAGCCGACCGGAGGAGAAGCCCAGGACGTTGGCCACGGCCACCTTGATGTGGTCGCTGGTGTACTCCACGAAGTCGACCGGGCGCGCCACGTCGGCGGGCAGCCCCTCCCAGGGCTCTGCGAACACGACCTCGTTGGCCATCGTCACGGTCTGCGGTCCGGCTTCCTGCAGCAGCCGCCAGGGCAGGCTCCTCGCCTCGTAGCTGTCGGACGTCGTGAAGATGTCGTTCGGGATGACATCGGCCTCGAGCCCAGGCTTGCCGTAGGCGGTCACGAGCACGCCGGCGGCCGGGCAGTACCGGGCATCCCCCGGGTCGTTGATGGCGTTGCAGACCTCCGAGATGGTCGGGAGGTGGTGCCCACGGTAGTACTGGATGGCCTTGGAGTTCGGCAGCACCCACATGCGCCCCGGCTCGGCGTAGAACGTGGCGGTCGTGATGGGGCCCTGGTCCGTAGGCTCCGCGTCCAGCCCCAGGAAGTCGGGGAACACCTGGACGATGCGGCACTCCTCGGACGCACCGGCGTTGAGCCACACGCTGTCCCCCGGCATGATGCCGGCGGCCACGAAGTCGAAGATCGGCAGGCCGCCGGAGAGGAACGAGTACAGGCGCGAGCCGAGGGTGTAGGTGTCGGTGGAGGTGCCGCGGGTCACCGTGATGGGCGTTGCCGTGATCCCCTCGCCGGCGGTGCCGTCGGCCTTTGCCACGAACAGCACGGACTTCAGGTTCAGCGGGGTCCAGTACGGGCTGTGGGCCTTGGCCACCGGCACGTACTCGGACACGTTCGCCAGGCGCAGCTCGTCCGCCGTGATGGTGGCGATCTCGCGGAGCATGCCGTCGAAGTCGATGTAGGCCGTGCCGGACGGCACGCCGAACAAGTCGGCTCGGGCCTCGATGATGGGGCTCTTGCCGATGTGGCTGGTGTAAGTCTCGTTCCCGAAGTTGTCCACTGCCTGGGCGCCGTTGCCCGCCGCGATGACCACGTAGACCGGGAGGACGTTCTGGTCCACCTGGTACAGCCGCTGCGTCTGGCCAGGGTCATCATGGATGTCGATGACCGTCAGGGCGTGGCCGTTCCAGGCCAACTTGCTGCCCACGGTGAAGTTCACGCTGGGCAGGTTGTGGGTGAACTTGTCCGTGACCTCCTCGTGCCCGGTGTACCCGTACGGCTGGACAGAGTACGAGTAGTCCTCGAACGGGTTCGAGACGAGGGTGGAGGGCGGGAGAGCCTCGCGGAGCGTGATGGGCTCCCAGCGCTTCAGGAGCTTGGACGGGAAGGTCGCGATGGACCGCTCGTCCATGGCCTGCAGCACGTCGATGAGGTGCGCGGCCACTCGCTGAATGAGGGACGACCAGAAAGTCGTGACCTCCCCCTTGCCCCGCACCATCCCCCAGACATCCGACAGGTAGGTCCAGAGGTACGACGCGTCCGGGGTGTACCCGGTCAACAGGCTGGCCCCCGTCACCTGGATGTCCGTCACGGCCTCCAGAGAGGACAGCACGCCGTTGTTGACCGTCAGGCCGAACTGGTAGCTCCCCGGCACGCTGGGCACGAACGACACGATGGGCAGGGTGGACCACGTGCCCCCGGACATGACGTTGTCGATATCGTTGACCGGCAGGCCGGCCAGCAGGTCGCCGGGGATGAGCGGCGCGGCGGTGATGAGGGTGGACACCACGGTGTTGTACGCCGGGTTCGAGCGGTTGGACAGCGCGTCCAGCAGATCCCGGACCAGACTGACCGGCAAGCCGCTCTCGAGCTTCGGGGTGATGACGATGCGGTCGACCCCGCTGACCCGGGCGTGCGCCAGCTTCAGCTCAGGCCCGCCGCTGTCGAACCAGACCTGCATGCCGTTGCCGAGGTTCGCGGTGGCCCGGGCGGTGAACCTCACCGGGTCCACGTCAACCGTGGCCCGCCGCATGCCGGGGAGGACGACGTTGGAGCCGGAGGGCTGGTCGATGACCCGCCAGGAATAGGACAGCGGCAGGCCGTTGTAGTCGATGCTGGAGAGGCCGTTCAGGACCACCCGCTCGTTGATGCCCGCGGCCTGCTGTGCGGAGATGACCGCCCTGCTGAGGCGGACCGTGTTCAAGAGCTTCCGGGACAGCCCCATGGAGTAGATCGTGACGCGGGCGGGGTTTCCGGCGATGCCCTTGGCGTAGACGGACAGGAAGTCCATCGCAGCGTCGGCGGTCACCGCCACGAAGGTGCCGCGGTACTTGTGCCCGTGGGTGGGGATCTCGGACGTGGCCGTGGCGTAGACGTCCATCACGCGCGTCGTGCCGTTCACGACCATGCGGAAAGTCACGGAGGCGCCGGCGTGCATCGCCGTGGCCGCGTCTCCGAGGTCGACCTGCGTACCGCTGGGCGGGGTCTGCAGGTAGGCCCGGTCGTCGGAGCCGCTGAAGAACAGCAGCCCTGCGTGACCGCCGCGGTCCTGCGCGCCGAGGGACATGAGCAACCCGCTGCCAGCAAACGCACCACTCGGGGCCGTGATGGCCGCCGTGAACTCGAAGGTGAAGCTCTCGGGCACCGTGAGGGAGAGGACGTAATCGGTCAGCAGCCCGTCCTCGCTCAGGAGGGTCACGCTCCCGGCCCCAGGGGTGATCAGCCCGGGGCGGCTGGCAGTCGCGACCGAGCCGATCTGCGCGATGAAACCCCGAGTGGGGTCGTCGATGGGCGTACCGGTGGACGTCCAGTCCAGCAGGTCCCAGTCGCCGCCTTCGGAGAACGGAATCATGCTACAATCCTCGGCATGGCTGGCACGCCCACACCCACCGTTTTGGCCATGGATGAGGAGGACGTCCTCCGCATCCTCACCCCCTACATTACAGCGAAGACCTCACAGAGCGAAGCTTGCACGACGGCAACGTCTCCGGCATCAGCCGGGCCGTCCTCTCCGGGTAGAAGCGGTCCGTCAGCCTCGCCATCGAGAACTCCCGCCCCCGGTCCTGCTTCACCATCACCAGCGTCGTCGGGTCCGCGAAGTCCGTAGCCCCGTACCTCTCGAAGACGCTGCGCACCCCCGAGATGTCGAGGTACTGCCCGAAGCTCCTGGTCCTCACGTAGTCCTTGAGGGCAGTCAAGGTGGTGGTCTCGTCCTCGCCGCCCGAGTAGATCACGGCGCCCAGCACCCACACCGGCACCGCAGCCTTGGCCAACGGGTCGGCGACCACGATGCGGGAGTCGTTGTTCACCAGCAACTCCTGCGTGGCGGACGTGGCCGGGCAGTAGTCGCAGTAGACCGTCAGCTGCTGGCTGGCGGGGTAGAGCTTGTCGCTCAGGATGTTGGTGGCCCCCGGCGCAAAGAACCAGGCGGAGACCTTCAGCTTCAGGTTGTCCGCCAGCGAGAACGTGAGGGACTCCTCCTCGCTGCTCAGGTGGTACCCGAAGTAGATCATCCCGTCGTCATCCCCGCCGTACGGGTCCATGAGGAGTTCGAACGAGTCGTCCCGCACGGCGTCCAGGTCGGTGCCGGGGCTGTCCGGCACGAGCTGGTCGGGGTGCGGCGTGACGTAGACCTCGGCGTAGTACAGGCCCGTCTCGAGGTCCAGCTGCATGCTGGACGGGAAGACGATGGGGCCCTCGTCCTCGATGACGAACACGATGCCGGTGGTGCCCTCGTCGGCGAACAGCACTCCGTCCGCCACCGTGATTTCGGTGCCGCCGCCCCAGGCGGTGGGGCTCCAGGCGGGGTAGGGCGCCAAGGTGCTGATGCCGAAAGTGCGCCCGGCATTCACCGCCGTGTTGTCCTGACCCTCCGTGAGCCCCAGCAGGGCGTTGGCCGTGCCGTTCCCGACGACCACGGGCTGGTCGCTGCAGAGCTTGATACGAACCGACCCGCCGTTGGTCTCGGTGGTCGCGGTCACCCCGGGGAAGAACGTGTTGATCTGCTGGATGATGCCGCCAGGGCTGCCGACGGCGTCGAAGTCCAGCGGGTTGGCCCCCGTGAAGACCAGGGTGCGCATCGGCCCGCCGACACCGACTCGGAGACGCAGGCTGAGCCCGACCACCCCGGCCTTGGCCGTCGCCATGCTCACGTAGGGCAGACAGATGGGCCGGTAGAGGATGCGCAGCTGCGCGTGCGCTCCGGTCTCGATCACCCCGCCGACATCCACGTCGCCCAGGAATGCTGCGTTGGCCAGCAGCGAGTTCTGCGCCGAGGTCGCGTTGTTCATGACCAGCGTGCTGGTGCCGCCGACCACGTACGTGTCGTCGAACAGCGACGAGCTGGTGTAGAGCGTGGACTTCGTGGGGCACACGTAGTCGCGGCCCTTCGAGCGGAAGATCGCGTGCCTGGCGTAGAAGAACGTCGGGTCCTTGAAGTAGACCCGCAGCGTGCCGCAGCCGTCCACGAAGTCCCTGTGGGCCATGACGCCCAGGGGCTTGCCGTGGGGGATGCTCAGGGAGCCCCCGGCGTCGGCCATCTGCACGTCGGTGCAGCGCATGATCGGGAACGGGAAGCTCGCCGACGTGCGGCAGACCTCGAACGACTGGTCCGTCGTCGCCACGGGTGGCTCACGATCCAGCGTCAGGGTGTTGTCGGTGGTGTTGACCCCGACGATGGTGTAGGTCCCGGTGTTCTGCCCCTGCGTCAGGATGCGAAGCACGTCGCCGGCATCCGCGGACGACTGAGGCACGACGGTGTCCAGGGGCGCGCTCGTCCGCACGACCCGACTGAACACGAAGGTCTCGAGGTCGGACCCGCTCGTCCGCACGATGCGCGGGTTGAGCAGGTCGTACGTGAGGTACGGCGAGCTGACGTAGAAGCTCGTGGGAGCCGCGGGCGGGTCCGCGTAGTCGGTGGCCGCGTAGTCGAGAAGCACCGCGCCAGCGGCCCCGGCGATGAGTCGGTGCGGAACGAACGAGGGCTCGTTGTACACGGCCAGCGTGGCGCACTTGAACACCACGTCGTCCAGGTTGCTGGGGGTGAACTCGGCGCTGTTGACGAGGTAGTAACCGATCTGGGCGTCCTCGCCGGAGATCGTCGGGGCAATGTCCCGCGTCTCGCTGATCTGCGTTCCCACGTTGTAGTAGTCGGTGCGCAGCGCCACGTAGACGTCGGTCTTGCCCCCGATGTGCACGCTGTCGGGCTCGCAGTAGAGGCGGCCCTCGGGGGAGTCCTCGGTGATCGGCACGGTCGGGAACAGGATGCCACCCGGCGCGTGCGACACGGAGATCACGTAGTTCATCTGGCTGCTGGTCTCCTCCCGCAGCACCCACCCGCGGTGGCTGAGAGGCTCGTCGAGGGTCAGGAAGTTGTCGACGTCCGTGGACGCCCGCAGCACGGTGGCGTGGAGCACCAGCGACGTACCCCGCTGCGGGGAGGGCGGGAACATGCGGTCCGTGTCCGCGACCCAGTAGGTCCAGAGGTAGGTGTCGCCGGCGGTGACGGTGTACCCGATGGACCCGTAGGTGTCGAGGGTGGCCGACCCCTCATCGAACCCGTACGCCGGGAAGTCCTCGAGGCGCATGTAGGTGTACCCCGGGTCGCTGGGCAGCTGGACAGCTTCCAGAACGCCGTGCGCCCCACTGAACTCCATCCACCGAGGCGGTGAGCCAGTCTTGCGAACGAGGGTCAGGTTCGGGGATGCCCCGCCCGCGGTGATCAGCTGCAGGTACCCGGGCACCCGCACCCAGATGCGGGGGTCACCGAGGTACGGGGAGGCGACGGTGGCCTCGGTGGGCGCGGTGGACCCACCGAAGGCGATGACGTTGAAGGTGCTCTGCAGCCAGAGGCCCGTGCCGGTGTCGTACTGCGCGAGAGCCGCGTGCTCCCCGCCAGCGCTCCAGAGGGTCTCCCAGTAGAACAGCTCGTCGCCGGGGGATGCCAGGTAGAGGCTGCTGGTGTAGATGGGGGCGCCCGTCCACTCCGCCTTGGGGCTCTGGATGAGGTCGGCGCCGTCCCCGGGGTCGACCGCGTAGTGGGTGGTGGTGATGTCCTGCGCGTGCCCGACGAAGAAGTCCCCGAGGTTCTGCACCGGGAGCGTCGTGCCGGGCATGGGGGTCCACTCGGAGGTACCGGTGATTTCCCTGTCCCGGAGGACGAGGTTGTCGGTGAACGTCAGGTAGGCTGCCTTGTCGGGGTCCTTCTGGAACGTGACGATTTCAGCCATGGTGGCGCTGGTGAGGCTGACAACCACCGACTCGCCAGGAGCCCACCCGGGGTCATCCGTCAACACCAACGTGGTCGGGCCCGTGGAGAACCGAACCAGGCTCGTGAACGTCTCCCCGTCGAACAATCTCGTCACGACAACGGGCTGCATGCCGTAGTTGCCGTCCGGGGGGAGCGGGGTGAGGATGGTCAGGGTGTCGTCGGTGAGTTCGCCGATGGCGGGGACCACCTCGACCGAGCCGCCCAGGATGACCTGGTTGGTGAACGGGAAATACGCGTAGTAGGGGGGGCTGCTGTAGAACAAGGGGATGGGGTACGCAGCTCCTCCGGCTGCGACCAGCTGGGTGGGCCGCTCCGAGGTGAGCCACTCGATGTCGGCGGTGAGCACGTCCCGGTGCATCTCGGGGTCGTTGAACCCGATGACCTGGGCCTGCGCCACCGACGGGATGGCCTCGGTGACGGCCGTGGCGATGCCCCGCTTGATGACCTGCGAGCGGTCGGTGATGCTGTCGAGCACCCGCTGGGCCAGGGCCTCCGTGGTCTCGTCGTCGTTCACGCGGGTGGACTGCGCGAGGTTCGTGGCCTTGACCAGCCCCGGCACGCCGTCCACCGTGAAGATGGTCTTGGCGTCGATCTCGTAGTCCGTGCCGGGCTTCTGCGCCACGAACAGCACGTCGATGTAGTAGAGCGACCCGTCGCGCTTCATCGTGTCCGTCGAGATTTCGGTGACCGTCGACGGGATGAAGAGCAGGCCGTCGGCCGTGCGCGCCGTGTTCTCGGTGAACAGCACCGTGCGAATCGGGGTGGAGAAGTACATGCGAACGGCGACCAGCGAGTAGCCGGCCGTCACGCGACTCACGAAGAAGTTGCCGGCCAGATCGTTGGCGCTGTCGGTCGTCAGGCTCGAGGGGTCGGAGAGACCCGCGCGCTCCAGGCGCAGCAGGCGCAGGTTCTGGAGGACTCCGTCGAGCAGGGCACTGGGGGCCTTGCGGAACAGGTCCCCGAGAGCGCCACCGCGGGAACGGAAGTCCACGTCCGGGAAGGCCTGCTCCAGCCTGTCCAGCACGTACGCGTCGGCGGTCGTGTCGTCGACCGCCACCTTGTCCAGCAAGGGCTGCAGGAACAGCGTCTGGAAATCGGAACCCTCGCTGGTGTCAACGCCGGGGCGGTACTCCTCGAAGAGGCTGACCACCAGGTCTTCCGTGTCGCTCCGGGTCATGCGTCACCCCCTCCCAGGGCCTGCTCGCTGGCGGCCGTGAACGTCACCTGCGCGGTACCGCCACGCGACAGGATGAGCAAGCTGATGGTAACACTGAGGGAAGTCTTGTCGGTAGTCACCTCGATGGCCTTGGCGCTGACCAACATCTCCTCGGGCGGAAGGCTGAGGCCGTTCTGGTCGGCGATGATCTGCTGGGTGGTGCGCTGCACCGCGCCGGTGACCACGCCGGCGACCATGGAGGGCTGGTCCAGGGAGACACCCTGGATGGCCTGCTTCAGTCCCCCGCCGGAGTCCATGTCGAACTTGTCGCTGCCAGGCTTGGTGAACAGCAGCTTGATGTACGTCTGGACGAGCTTGGCCTGCCCTGCGCGCATGTCGTGGGTGAGTGCGAACTCCAGGTCGTCGGATTCCGAGGACTCGGGCACGTCCACGTAGACGTCGACGGTGGTGATGGGGTCTGTTCGGTTCTGGGTCAGCAGCTGAACAGGCAGGAACGCCTTGACCATGTGCGGATCCTGCACCTCGAACCGCGGGGACGGGTAGGACACCACGCTGCCATCGGCCCTCGTCACCCCAACTCGGACGTCCAGCGTGTACGTCATGTCGGAGGAGCTCTGCACCAGCAGGTACGTGACCTCCTGCCGCACAATGCTGACGTTGCCGACCTGCGCCAGCTTCTTGTACCGGAGGAAGCAGAGGTCCTTCATCACGCCACCTCGAGACCGGCCGCCAGCAGAATAGCATCCACCGCGGCAAGCCGCATGTCCTGCACCTGGGTCTGCGACGGGCGAATGCCGCGCCCGTCGGTCGCAACGCTGATGTCCTCGCTCAGGCGCCGATCCATGTTCACGCCCACCGACAGGGTGCGGCCTTCCTCGGTGATCTGCTCGCCCTCGAGGAACGCCAGCTGGTCCGCGACGGCGCTCAGCGTGGTGTCGGCAACGCCCCTACACTCTTCTGCGTCAGCCACAGGCCACCTCTACCCCTCCAGGCTGGACATGACGTCCCTGCCGAGGGCTGCGATCCTACCGATGCTCGACAGCTGCGACGTCGGCGCGTTGAAGAACAGGTCGAGCTGCAACGTCGCAAGATACCACGCGGCAAGGTCCAGCCCGTACCGGGTCATGCGGTCGAACAACTTGTCGACGTCCGGAACGGGTGTCGGAGTGTAGGTCTGCAGCGTCGTCTTGAGCTGCTCCAGCTGGCTGATGGTGCCCGCGACGAAGTTCAGCGCCTCGCTGCGGTCGGCCAGCGGCAGGAGATACACCGCCTTGTTCCAGGCCTGGTCGGGGAAACCGTTCTTGAAGTACGCGAAGGCAGCGACCGACTCGGCCTCACTGAGCACCTGCACAATGGCCTGGTGCTGCGCGGCCGCGGGCACCGAGACCGTCAACTGCCCACCCTCGGGTACGCGGATGAACTCCTTGAGCAGCCAGAACCCGTCGTAGCGCCGCAGCACCTCGGCGCCCACGTGAGGATCATCCCCGTACACCACGTCGCCCACCGTAAGCCCGGTGCCGACCACCCTGTCCGTGTAGGCGATATAGGTGTCGACCGGCAGCGCCAGCAACGCCTGGACGGGGCCAGCGGGCAGGTCGAGCTCGATGCAGTTCTCCGCCGTGAGGGTGGCCACCCCGCCGGTGTCACTCAAGGTGACGCCAGGCGTTCCGGCCCACAACTCCGTCACGTCGTGCACCGTGACATCCCTGCCCGGGTAGCACGACATCTGGAGGACGGCGTCTGCGGTCGAGGCGCCCTCGTCCACGGCAAAGAATGCGCCGGGTCCGCGCGCCCCGACCACGTGAACGGCGTTGTTGGCGTCCAGGGTGGCGCCGTACGGGCTGACCGCGGCCAAGATCACCCGCACCTGACCCGGGGTGTACGTACCAGCAGGGAAAGCCGCGGTCATGGGCCCGCCGGGGTAGTCCAGCACCTCGTACGCGTCCACAGCGAACGTGATGCTGGCGGGCAGCGGTACCGTCACGGCCTCGGCCGCGATGGAGGGCGGGAACGGCAGGCTCAGGGCCACGCCGTCAATCTCCAGGTCCAGCGTCAACGAGGCGTTGTCGTTGAACAGCGGGAACACGGGGGACGTGCCAGTGACCTCGATGGGTCGAGCGCCCGCGGGGCTCGGGGTCACGGCGACGGGGCTCTTGACGCCAGGGGTCACCCCGGCGGGAATGATCAGGCCTGCAGCTGATGCCGCCATGTAGCGCATGGCCTCGTCGTAACGCCCCTCGGAGGCCAACTGCTGAGCACTGCTCAGGTAGCCCTGCGCCACGCGAGAGCGGGTGGTCGTGTAGTACACCTCCGCCGCGTCAAGCGGGTACCCCAGGCTCGCCATGAGGTACCCGGCACCTTCGGCCATGCGGGACAGAGCGGTGTCCAACCCGGGGCGGATGGAAGTCATCCGGGCAACCAGCGAGTCGAGCTGCACCCCGTTGACCGCGGCGCCGGCCTCGTCGATGTGCGCGAGAATGCGGTTCAGCACGATGGTGCCGATCTGGGTGCGCGTGCTGTTCAGGCGGCCGAGATCCTCGACGTCCTGGGAGAAGTCCACCGTCGCGCCCGGGGTGATCCTCGTGTAGAGGATGTCCTGCATCTGCTCGAGGTAGCCCACGGCCGTGTCGATGTCCGCGAGGATGAACTTGTAGAGGTACCGCACCATGTGCAAGGTGGCGTCGCCGTCGGTCAGCAGGAAGTAGGCCGCCGCCGTGCGGATGCGGGAGACGTTGTCCTGGAGAGCGCTCTCACCCGTCGCGCCGTCCAGGGCTTCGGTCAAGTCAGACATCGAGCTTCAGCTCCGCCAGGTCCTCCGGCCGTGCCTGGAGGACGTATTCCCTCAGCTGGGTGTAGGGCAGGTCCAGGCACTCGCAGGTGTGCCGGTAGCTGCCGGCGTCCCTGTCGTCGTCCATGAACCAGTCCCTCACCTCCTCCCACTCCTCCGCCCGCCCCTGGTCGCCCCTCGCTCGCACGAACAGGTGGATGGCGTCGACCAGCATGACCTGGAACAGCTCCAAGCTGCCGTCCACGCCGTCAGCCGACCGTGACGTCGAGCTCCCCTGAAACTCCGGGCGCGGGCCGAACGAGAAGCGTGTCGTCACCAACGTACCGACTCGCCGTGACGACGGCCGAGCCCGCTGCGATCCCGGCAACCTCAAGAGAACCATCGGCTCGAGCGGTGACACTGACCACCTCCGGGTTGTCGACGCTGAACGTGACAGGCCAGCAGTCCGCCTGCTCGAGGTCGGCGCCGGACACGACCACCCCGCTGCGGAACGTCACGCTGGGGTGAAGCGTACGGATCTCGCCCACGGCGATGGACAGGTCCGTCAGGGTGAAGTCCACCGACAGTGGCACGGGGAACAGCACGTCTGGCAGGTGCGCCGACGAGCGCTCGGGGATGCGCACGAACCACTCGGTGGATCGGAAGCCCGGGATGTCCACCCGGTACCGGGCACCGCGGATGAGGTTGACCTCGGCGTAGCCCCGGAAGATGTCGCAGTCCACGTGGTCGCCCAGCCCCGCGAGAGGGAACCCGGAGGGGTCGAGGAACAGCTGGGGGGCCTCGTCCAGGTAGAACCGGATGACGCCGTTGAACCTGTCCCCGCTCAGCGTGTTGACGAACCCGGAGCAGCGGCAGAAGTTGGTGGGGTCGTCCGACACGGGGAGCTGGTACAGCTCGACGCTGACCTGAAAGCTGTTGGTGTTGGGCGGCCCAAGCACTGCGAGCCTGTAGGGGTTCGTGACGCTGTACCCGGGGCGGCCGGGCAGGGACACGATCATGTCGTAGTTGCCGGCGGCGAGGTCCCAGGTGAGGACACCGGAGGGGCCAGTGGTCGCCGCGGTGATGAACGTCGTGCCCTGGTACAGCTTGGCCTGCACGCCCTCCACCGGCTGAGGCACCACCTGAGTGTCCAGGAACGCGACGGTCGTGATCATGACAGCCTCCAACCACACGGTACCACGTTGACAGCGGAAAGACCATCGAGGTATCCTCCTCGTGAGGAGGTGCCACGATGACTGAGGAGGCCCGGTCCGCTGCCAGGGCATACGCACGTGCGTACTACCACACCCACCGGAAGGATCCCGAGTGGGTTGAGCGTGAACGGGAACGGGGGCGCAAGCGCGCGAGCAAGAAGAAGGAATGGCTCGCGCGCAACCCGGATAAGCGGACACTCTACCGGGAGCGGTGCGCCCAAAAGGCGCGTGACGTCAGACTCGAGGCCCTGAACGCGTACGGCGGACTGGTGTGCTCCTGCGACCACGGCGGGCAGCAGTGCGGACCGCACCCGGCAGAACACCTCTCCCTGGACCACATCAACGGCGAGAACGTGCGCATGGCCTCCTACGGTCGAGAGAGGAGCACGGACCTGGCGTACCGACTGCGCAAAGAGGGCTACCCGCCCGGGTACAGAGTGCTCTGCCACAACTGCAACCTGTCCCTCGGGTTCTACGGCCGGTGCCCGCTCTCCACCACCGAGCACCAGGATCGACCCCAGAAGGGCAAACCACGTCATCGTCATGGCGAGCACCTGTAGGGGTAGAACACCTTCGGCAGGGTCACCCCGAACGGATCGCTCGACTCCATGTCCACCAGGTTGAAGTCCGCCTGGTCCGGGACGTTGAAGGTCATCGCGAGCGGGGCCTGCGAGAACGACACCCGCACCCGCGACCCCCGCACCAGCGGGATGCTGGCCAGGCCAGCGGAATCGAGCGAGTACGTGGAGGAACCGCTCGTGATAATGAAGCCGTTGTCCAGCCGAACGGGGGTCAGCAGCTCCACCACGAACCGACGGAACTGCGCCGGCACGCCGGAGGGGCCGGTCGCCACGGCGACGTGCATCCACGACCTGCGCGCCGACGGCACCGCCAACGTCGGCACCACGGGGCTCGGCAGATCCAGCCAGCTGACCGTGTAGACCCACGTCGGGTTGTCCGGCATCTGGGGGACGAGGTTGCCCTGCTCGTCGTACACGGGCTCGCCCTCCAGCGTGCCCGTCACGGTGATGGCCATGTTGTTGGAGTCGAACACCCGGTCCGGGTGCTCGATGTCCGTCAGCGTGACGTAGTAGCCCCCCTGGGCGACCTGGTAGTAGGCCATGCCGCCAGCGTCGGTCAGGCGGGTCACGGACCACGTGCCGCCGTCACTCGTCAGGGTGACGTAGACGTTGGGCAGGGGCTGACCCTGCGGGTTCTTCAGCGCGATGGTGACGGGGCGCAGGTCGGACGAGAAGAAGAAGTCCTGCGCGATGTAACCGATGAACCGCGAGATGAGGGGCTCGCCGCCCTCGTACCAGCGGATGAGGTACCCGCCGGAAGTCCGGGGTACCGCCGGATCGACGAACCGGAAGTTCGGGTCAGCCTCCGTGGCGCCGAACGCCGAGGCGGCCACGGTGAAGTCCGCGGCGCCCTCCGCCGGGACGTCGACGGCGTCGCTCGTGAGGAGCATGGCGGACGGGGAGGTCACCGACTGGACGTAGACCGTGTCGCCCGCCTCGGGGCCCAGCACCACCGTATCGCCGACGCACACCCCGTGCTCGACGAGGTTCACGTTGTCGGTAGTCAGGAGGATGGGCCACTGGTCGGGCGCCGGGTGGGTGATGACGCCGCTGTCCGCCACATCGTGGGTGACCACGCTCATGTCGGGCGCGCGCACCTCGGCGTAGATGGGTGTACCGTGAGAGCCGATGGGGAACGTCCCGTACCACGGGGAGCCCACGGCGAACGTCGAGACGGCCGTGTACGGCACGTCGGCGCTGGCGATGACGTTGACCTCATCCCACACGGAGAACCCGGGGTCCGTCGCCCGCCAGTGCAGACGGTAGGTGCCCGTGTTCTCGAACGTGATAGAGGCCGACTGCAGCCCAGGGGCCTCCACGCTCGGGACGGGCGTAACCGTCTCGACGGGGGTGGGGTTGTCCGCGTAGTAGACGTCCAGCCGCAGCCCGGCGATCTCCTCCAGCTGGCTGCAGTACATGGCCCGGAAGTACGGGTCCTGCTTGATGGCGACCCTCATGTCAGCACTCCTCCGGCCTTCGCGATCAGCCAGTTGGCCTCGTTCTCGGCCTCCTTCGCCCGGCGCAGGGTGTCCGCGTACACGGCCTTCGCCTGGACCTCCTTGGTCTCCGCGAGCTCCTCGGCCAGGGCCTTCTTCTTCGCGACCACGTCCTTCTGCGTCTCCGCCCGCCACACCAGGGCCTTGGCCTCGATCTGCCTCTGCCGGGCCTCCTCGTCAGCCTTCGCCTGCGCCTCCGCCGCGGCCTTGGAGGCGTCGTCCGACGAGATGCTCCCGCCCACGCTGCCGGCGTCAGGTGTTTCGACCATCGAGGTACCTCTTCAGCCGCTTGGCGATGCGAACCTTGCTGCGGGACACTGCGGACGGGCTCATGTGCAGCCTGGCCGCGGTCTCGCGGATCTTCTCCTTCTGCATGATCCCTGCGAGCACCTTGCGGTCCTGCGGGGCCAGCTCCTTCTTCACGAACCCGATGGCCTGCGGCACGCGGCTGGGCTGGTGCACGTGCAGCTCCAGGGGGAACTTCGAGGCCCGCAGGTCCTTGCGCATCTCGTGCTGCAGCCGGACAACATCGGACACCCGCCACTTCAGGTACTTGGCGGTCTCGGTCGGCGTGGGCGGGCGGTCGTTCTTGGCGTCCAGCACGGCCACGGCACGGTTCATCGCGCCGATGTTGAAGATGCGGGTCTCGGGAATGCGGGCGAAGTTCTGGTGGGTGGTCACGAACCTCGACGACGCCCGGAGCGTCCCGTAGACGTGGGTGCCCAGCGTGCCCTTCTTCGGGTCGTAGGTCTCGAGCGCCTTGAGGAACTGCTTCTTGTGCTCCGCTTCGATAGCTGCCGGCGGGATGGACAGGTCCTTGCCGGTGTACACCCTGGCCCGGTCCATGATCATGGGCTCGAACCGCGTCAGAAGCGGTCGGAGCTGCTGGGGCTTGCGACCGGTCTGGTCCCACTGCTTCCAGAGGGTCAGGTCCTCCGCCGCCCGTGCCTCGTCGGCCTGCTTGTCGAAGCCCTCGAGATCATCCGTCATCCAGGAACCTCCGCCGCCCTGGGCCCGCTCTTCGCCTGGTGGAAACCCTTGAACGCCGGCGCCCTCAACGCGCCCGAGGCGAACTGGTGTTGGGCCTTCACCCGCGCCACCAGCCCCTTCACCCTGTCAGGGTGCTCGGCCATGTACTTCTTGAGGGTGTGGCTGAAGCCGGACCCCACTCGCCCCACGATGGGGCCCTTCGGGGTCAGGCTGTACCGGAACCCCCCGGCCAGCCCCCTGCGCTTACCGACCTCGAGGAACATTTCTCGGACGTAGACGTCGAAGTCAGGGCGGATCTTGGCCTTCGTTGGGCCCTTCGGCCCCCACTCTACCACACCCTCGTTGGTCTCCTTCAGCCGGCCGCTTCGGATGGCCATCAGCAGCTCGGCCTTGGCCTTGGGCGTCAGGGCGTAGGTAGGCAGCTTGGTGTCCGGGAGGGCACCGGGGATGGTCTTGAGGACCTCCAGCTGCTCCAGGTACGGCACGTCCGTCTTCGACCGGCCACGAACCTTCTCCAGCTGGAACGGCGCGAACCGCATGGTCCAGCCCTTCTCCTTGACGAGGGTCTGGGCCTTCTCGACGGTGGAGTTGAGCAGGCGACCCAGCTCGTTCTCGGGCACAGCGCGCCCCTGACGGTCGACGGCGTAGACCTCGCCGCGGACCATCATGCTGGGCTTGCCCTTGGGCCAGCGGGCCGTGCGAAAGCCCATGCTCATCTTGTGGGTGTACTCGAGAGGCACATTGCGCTTCGACTGCCGGTACGAGAAGAGCCTGGGGTGCTTCCCGGGCTCGAGGAAAGCGACGGCGTGAGCACCGTCGATCTTGGCGCCGAGCACCGTGCCGGGGGTATCGGGCTTGACCGCCTCGAAGGCGGTCTCCCTGTACTTGGGCTTGTGGTGAAGGATGGGGAACTTCCCTGGGGTGGTCGTGTGGTTGACGAGCAGCCAGCCCTTGCCCGCCCGAATGACGCTCAGCTCCTCGGCAGTGCGGCCGCGGGGCACCACGAACGACACCCGATCCCTGCCGGACTCGAGCACGTCCACCGGCTCGTGCCGCAAGCTCTTCACGTCGCCCTTGCCGTACCCGGACTCGATGGTACCGGACCACCCGGCGTAGCTGCCACGGTGCGTGGGCTGCTGGTGGATGCCGACCTTCTGCCCGGGCGCAGGCAGCCCCCCGCGAAGCGCCCAGCTGTGGGCACGGCCCCGGGGGTCGGTCAGCCGGAGGTCGAGGTGCCGGCCGGCGCGGTCAGCGTCGTGCTGCTGTACGGAGAACGTCCAGGTCTGGCCGGAGGCGACGGGAATCGGAAGGATGCGGCTCTTCGACGGCAGGCCGGGGGCGTAATCCTTCGTGGCCTGCTTGAGGAACTCCTGGTAGCCGCTCACGCCGCCCTCCTGGGCGATTATAGACCACGGCCGCTCCGCTCCGAAAGGCCGCTTACCGCTTCTTGAATTTCCTGATGCGGCCCTTGGCGAACTGCTTCAGGTTCTCGATGCTCTTCGTGTTGACCTTGGCCGCACCCGGCCGGAACTTGACGCTGGCCGCCTTCTTCTCCAGAGAGTCCGCCGCCGCCGCGCTGAACTTCTTCATCGACTTCCCCCTTGACGCCTCAACTTGGCTGGAGAATACTTCTCTCAGCCAAGACCACAAGTGCTATCTTAGCACGTGGGAGCTTGAGCAGAAAATCCGGGTGACACTCGAGAGGTGGCAAGTGCCGACACGCAGCAAGGTGGCGGTTCTGGGCATCGACCCCGGCCTGAGCGGAGCGTACGCCGCCCTCGACGAGGACGGAGAAATCATCGAGCTGGACGACATCCCGACAGAGACGGTCAAGACCGGGCGCAAGACGAAGAGCGGGAAGGACGGGAAGAAGGACCGCTACCTCGTGAACGACCTCCGCGACATCATCACCCGCCTGCGTCCCAGAGTCGTCGTCTACGAGCAGCAGCACGCCATGAGAGGACAGGGCGTGACGTCGATGTTCAGCACCGGCTACGGCTTCGGAATGCTGGAGGGCATGCTCTCCGGGCTGGGGCAGCCGAGCCGGGTGATCACGGCGCAGTCCTGGACCAAGACCATGCTGGCAGGGCAGGCCGGGGACGGGAAGGAGAGGGCGGTGCTGGTCGCCCGCCGCATGTACCCCAAGGCCGAGCGCCTGGTGAAGTCGAACGGCAGGGCCGACGCCCTGTTGATCGCGTTCTTCGGCCTCAAGCTTTCAGGAGGAGACGCCCCGTGAAGAAGCTGAACCACATGCAGGAGCTCCGGCGGCTGCGCAGGGACAACGCGAAGCTGAAGGAGAAGGTCGCCCAGCTCGAGACGTTCCTCGGGCGTGGGCTGCCGCACAAGGAGGTGCTGGACACCTACGTCCGATTCGTGAACATGGTCGGCCGGGCGCCGCAGGACGCCGTTCTGAGGGCGCGCCAGGAGTTCTTCGCGAAGCTGGAGCCCTGGCTCCAGTCGTTCCTCGTCCGCAAGGACGTCGAGTCGTCCGCCAAGGGCCAGGAGGGCACGGCGGAGTACAAGGTCCCCGAGCAGGAGGTCGAGTCGTGCAGCCCGCAGACGGAATCTGGTGCGTTGCCCTCGGAGGAGCTGGAGGTCGAAGCTACTTCGGAGTCCACACCGGAAGCAACGGAGACGGAACCCACACCCTCTCCGACGCCCGGGAGTTCTTCGGAACCTGGTCCGAGCCCGGACTCGGACGCTTCGTGAAGAACCTGACCATCCTCCCCATCTGCCCGTGGAGCGAGGGGGTGGTGCTGCGCGGGGTGCCGGGCCCGCTGGTCATGCTGGGCACCGACCTGACGAAGATGCACCCGATGATCCAGGAGGCCTTCACGAACTGCCTCGAGTACGAGGGGCTCATCCGGCAGAGGGAAGCCGAGGAGACGGCCCCCGCCGGGGCCTAGCAGGAGCACGCCATGGACGGCCAGGAGTTGAAGTCACGCACGATGATGCTGGGCATGGAGCTGCTCGGAAGGCGCCTGGGGATCGACGCCCAGGTGCTGGTCGCGTGGCTCGCCGGCCGGGCCAGCCCGCCCTCCCACGTTCTCAAGCGGCTCGTCGTGGAGACCGCCGACATCGACCCCCTCTACTACGAGGTCGTCGACGACCCCATGTCGAGCCCCGGAGGCCGCCAGCTCCATGCCAGCCTGACGCACGTCAGCGAGCAGCTGGAACGCTTGCACGCGTGGTTCACGCCGGTCGGCATGCGCTTCCGCCGGGCGCAGGGGGTATGCCTGGTGAACTGCCTGGGAGAGCCCGTCTCGCCGTGGATGGCAGACGTCCAACACCTGAACCTGTACCTGAACGGGGTCAGGTCTCCGAGTACGCCTCTCGCACCGCGCGGATGATCGCGGCCTTCTTCTCATGGCCGGTCTTCTTCACCTTCTCCGGCAGACGCTTGATGTTCTTGGTGTGGTGCGCCCACCGACGTGCGGTGCCGGGCTCCAGCTCCCCCCGGGCCTCCGCGGCGAACATGAACCTGGCCTGGGCCTTGCTTTTGTAGGGCATACCGTCTGCTCCAGTTGACACTACCGATGACCTGATGATACAAACGGCATCAGGCCCCTACCGGAAGGATACCATGCGCAAGGGTGACAGGAGAAAGCAGCCATTGTGCAAGTGTGGGTGCGGAAGGCCGGCCAAGACCAACATGAGCGGCGGCAAGCACAAGGGGTACTACCGCTACGCGGAGGGGTGTGCTCACTTGCCGCACCGTGAGGTGCACCTGAAGACCCTGGAGGCAGCCCGCGCCGCTCACTCCAAGCCGGAGTTCTCTCGCAGGGTGTCGCACAAAGGACGTGGCTGCAAGTACTGGGTCATCAAGGTGCCCGGAGAAAAGCGGTGGCCGCTCGAGCACCGGTACGTCATGGAGCAGCAGCTGGGGCGAAAGCTGCGTCGTGATGAGCACGTCCATCATCTCAACGGGGATGGACTGGACAACCGCCCGGAGAACCTGGTGCTGCTGTCGGCCGGCGACCACGCAAAGCTGCTGTCCTCCGGCATCATGAACGAGGTACGACGGCAGGCCAAGGACGGGCAGCCGCACGTCTGCCCTCTCTGTGGGTGCAGGCATGCTTGCGTGGAGGGCAGCGTGCAGCCCGTCTGAAGGCTCTACCCCCGCAGTGATGCCTCGTCCTGGAGCGACACGATGTAGTTCACGATGGCCTCCCGTCGAGTACGGCGGGGGTCGATGTTCAGGTTGATGGCCAGGTCGGCCTTCCCGGTTGCGTCGCTGACGCCGGACATCGCCCCGTAGATGGCCCCCCCGAACGCCTTGCTGTGGAAGCCTTCGACCCCATCACCGACCTTCTTTCCCTTCTCGTCGTACTTCAGGTCGAACGACCCCAGCATCTGCAGCATGGTGGCGACGGGCCGCTTCGTCAGGCTGTAGGACAGGTCGTCGACCACCTGAGTGTCACCCGACGCCCGGGCCACGGAGTAGAGGTGAGCAATGTTCTCGACGGCGGTCTGCACGGTCATCGCGCTCGAAGCGGTCGTGAGAACACCGGCGTTCCCCACGCCCTCCTTCACCTCCCCCTCGAGTTTCGTCCCGAAGTCCATGATGGACCCGACGCCAAGCAAGTCCTTGTAGTACTTGGTGATGTTCGAGTTGTGGAAGCACGTGGAGAGCCACGGTGGCCGCACCTGGTCCTCGAAGGGCACCTCGATGGTGCGGTCGGTGAACGTGCCGTACGCCACTTCCTCCGTGACCTCGAACTTGTACAAGAACCCGATGGTGGCCCCCGCGGTGCCGGCCAGGGAGGCAAGGGCGCTCCCGGCGGACGCCAAGGTCTCCGCCGCCGCAGCCGCCCCCGACAGAAGCGCGTCCTTGGCCGAGTCACCGACGTTCCGGAGTGCTCCTGCGACGTCGCCCTCCTTGTTGCTCTGCTGCACGGCCTGAGCCTTGTACGTGCGGTAGTCGGCAATGGCCTCCGAGATGGCTGTGGCCAGGTCGCTCACGTACTGCTTGCCAGTGGCCTTCGCCTTCAGGGACACCACCTTGCCGCCATCATACTGCGGGATGCCGCCAGCAAGGAGAACCTGCAGGGGGACGGTGTACTTGACGCGCTTCTTGGCCGTCCCGGTGCGCTCCTTGGCCACCGCAGTGTTGTCGAACAACTCGTCGATCTCGGTGTGGCTGTGGACGTAGCCCATCTGGGCGACCGTCTGGGCGCTCACCTGGGTGAGGTTGTGGGTCACCTGCATCGGGACGCAGAGCCAGTGCTCCGCCCGGTTCTCGGGGTCGGGTACGACCGGTACGATCTCGCCGGTCCTGCTGTCCAGCACCGGCGGCACGTACTTGTCGATGACCAGCGCCGGCACGCCGGCCACCAGGTGCGGCTTGAAGCGCATCGGGACCGTCATGCCACGAGCCGAGTAGCGCATCCGGGCCAGGGTGAAGTTCGCGACATGCTGCAGGTACGGGATGTTGTCGGCGATACCCCGTTCCTTCTGCTGTGCGGTGGCCTGTTCCTGGTGGATGCTCTTGATGATGGACCCTTCCTGCCACTGCAGTAGGGGGTCGTAGTGCCGGATGTCGGAGAACCAGTCGATGAACGGGATGGGCCCGGTGTAGACCTCGTGCGGCAGCAGGAACCGCCGGGTCTTCGCCAACGCCTCCTTGATGGGCAGCCCATCGACGGTGTCCACCATGGGGGCGAAGTGGTACAGCTTGTTGTTGAACGGCAGCGCGCTCTCCTCGCCCAGCAGGACCGTCGGCGTGGTTAGCATGAGCCTGGAGGTCTCCTGCGTCATCATGCGACTGCCGTCCAGCCGCGAGTAGTCGTCGGGGAAAACGATGTTGCAGAGCGGCGGCGGGACGAAGAAGATGTCCGGCGTGAGCAGCGTCGTGTAGAGCCGCTCCTTGGGCTCCGTCTTGGTCTCGCCCACCCACTGTCGGTCGGTGGAGTACTTCTTCAGGAACGAGTTGTACTGGTCGAGCGCGCGCTCCAGCAGAGCCTTCCCCGCCTTCGACTGGGCGACTGCGTCCTGCTGAGCGGCCCGATCCGCCTCCGCGTACTCCGTGATGGTGAGTTCGGTGCCGCCCTCGGTGTCCCGGCGGGTCTTCTCCCGGTAGTCCCGGTACCCCTGGTGGTACGCGTTCACGCCACCGTTTGCGCTGCGCAGCAGACTCGCCTGGGCTGTCGTCAACCGAGAGTCCTCGGGGTCCGGCAGCGGCGCCGTGATGGCCCTCGGGAAGGCCTCCGGGCTGACGAGGATGTCGCCGATCTGGTTCATGATCGCCAGCACCTTGGCACAGACGTCGGCCGGCGCTGCCTCGATCACGCCGGTCTTGGTGATGGTCGCCCCGGCAGTCGTGCGGTACTCGGCCACAGGGTTCGAGGTGTACTGGTAGAAGATGACGTTGAGCAGGGCGTCGAGGACCTGGCGCAGGGTGAACATGTTGCCGCCCTGCGACACGAGGTTCCTGACCCAGTTGTAGAACTCCTTGCTGTCCAGCAGCTTCACGCAGGAGTCGTCCAAGTCGGACGCCCCGAGCTGCTGGTAGAACTTCAGGCGCAGCTGGCTGACGGTGAAGAAGTCCCCCACGCCACGGCTGTGGAGCGATTTCCCCGTAGCGTCCGTGCCTTCGTGATACCCGCCGAGGCTCTCCAGCAGCCGGATGATGCCGCTGAGCAGCCCCTTCATCTTCGGGTAGGTGCGGCACTCCTTCCGGATGATGCTGGCCAGCGACGCGGCCGGCCCGAGCACGACGTCGTAGGGCATGGCCACGCCGTCCTGGAACTTGCTGGCCAGCTTCTGGTGGTAGTTGAACGACAGCTCGTCGTAGTAGTAGCGCTTGACGAGGTCCCAGTAGGTCGTGTCGTCGTAGCAGACGAGGGAGGCCGTGCGATTCTCGTCGGACTTCATCCAGCTGTAGCCGTGCACCTCCCCCGTGAACAGCAACTTCCACCGGGGGTCATCGTAGAAGACGGCCTCGTCGCTGGGCGGGTTGAACGCCTCGCGGTCATCGAGGTAGAACAAGTGGGTCACCGTCCTGGCCTTGAACCGGCGGACCCGCGTCGAGGGCACGACCTGGATGTTGGCCGAGGCCGGCTGATTCACCCCGAACTGGACGGCGGCACTGATGACGGGGACCTCGACGCCCTCGAGGAACAGCCTCAATCGGAGCTGGCGGCCGATGGCCATGCGTCACCACGAGCCGGCGCTGGGAAGATAGCCGGACTTGGCCGCGCCGGAGGCCTGCCCGTTGACACCCAGCGTGGTGACCATCGCGTTCCCGTTGCTGTCGAAGCCGTTGGAGTCCGGCGCGGTCACGAGCCCATTCATCATGTCCGAGGCGAACCCGGTCCCCAGCCCGATGGCGTTCTCCGCCGTCGGCGTGCCCAGCAGGCTGCCGGCGGCACTGGCGGTGAAGCCCAGCACGGCCGCCCAGTCGGGGGAGGAGTTGGCCACGGCGGAGAGCATGTCGCCCGCCAGCGCGGACCCCGTCTGGATGCCGAACCCGGCCCACGTGTCGGCCTGCCCCATCCGCATCAGGCGGCTGGGGTCCGTGAGCAGCCCCCAGGCCTGGGCAGTGAGGGTACGGAGCATCTTCTTGCCCAGGGCCGTGCCGGCGTCCTCCTTCTCCTTGTCCGCCTGGGTGTAGGTCTCGGGCTTCACCATCCGGTCGTACCACGACCCGAACATGGTCTCGGCCACGTGCGTGACGTTGGTGACGTAGAACGTGAAGCTCAGGGGAACCTTGTACTCGTCCGCCGCGGTGCGGAGGATCTCGTAGTTCGCGAAGTACCCCTCGTAGACGTCGAGGCCGATGGACAGGTACGCGCGCGCCTTCATGGACATCAGCTGGCTGCCACGCAGGACGTTGTCGAAGTTGTAGACCCACTCGTAGAACCACGGGTAGTCGGCCGTGTTGATGAGCACGGCCTCGCAGCGCAGCACCTGGGCGTGCTTGCCGAAGAAGTAGAAGTAGGACTCGCCAAAGGTCTCGACGATCTGGCTCTTCTCCGCCGCCGAGATGTGCGCCGACGTCAGGATGAAGTCGGTGAACACCGCGCTCATTGTGGTGTCGATGTGGGCGGGCTCGGGCTTGGCGTCCCGTTTGGCGGTGGCCTTGGCCAGCGCGTTGACGCTCTTCTCGTAGGCGTCGTTCCTGCCCAGGCACTGCCGCATGAGGTTCAGGGGCTTGCCGTCGTTGGTCAACACGGAGATGGAGGAGGGCTGCTCCCCCCAGGAGATGTACCCGCTCTCCCCCAGGCGCACCCCCATGTTGGGCCGGCGCCACTGCATGTTCCGTGGGCTGCCGTGCATCATCTTGTTGCGGGCGCCCGGCGGGGCCATTTCGCTGTGAGCCTCGGAGATCACCAGCTGCCGGGCTGCCCCGAAGTCCTCGCGAGTGAACTCAACGACCACCTGTCCACTGGGCATGTCGACCTCTGGTGGCTCCCTCGAAGATTGTAGCACGTCAAGGGCTTGGGGTAGAATCGACGCGGGAGGTACCGCGTGCAGAAGACCGCCGTCTCCACCGCAGTCATGGCCGCAGCCTCCGGGCTGGGGAGCCACCTCGCTGGCAACGTCGCTGTGGCCGCCCGCAGGAAAATCGGGCACGGGCTCATCGGCGGGTTCGGTCGCGAGGCGTTTATCCACGGGCTCGCCGGGAAGACCCAGCGCAAGGTTTCCTCCGCGCTGTTCTCCAGCTTCTACGGCCATCCCACCCTCCAGAGCTACGACGCCATCCGGGCCATGGGGGCGCACCTCAGCAAGCTGCCCCCCAGCGAACGTGTGCACCTGGTGCACCGACTGCGTACCGACCTGGAGAAGTCCAAGTACCTGAAGGACGCGCCCATCACCGGGGACCTCCGGGACGTGCTCAGCAAGGTCAAGGACCACGAGCTGCTGCACCCCGAGGCCGCCGCGGGGGTGTTCGGGAGCAGCATGCACAAGCTGCCCAAGGCCGGCATCGTACCGGTGTCCGAGGACAAGGCGGTGCGGGCAATGAGCCGGGTGTTCACCGCAGGTCGGCTGGGAGCCGGCGCCGCCGGCGCACCCACCGTGCTGGCCGCTGACGTCGGGCGGTTCCTGCGCCTCGCCGCGCGCAGCGGCAGCCACGAAGGGGCCATGACCACGAGCTTCGTGCGGGGCATCGCGGGGAGGAAGACCCCTGTGGTGTCCCTCCGGAGCGGGCACGAGCTGTCTGCCAGCCGAGTGGGCCAGTACGGGCTGGGCACCTTCGACGCCGAGGTACGGGACATGGGGTTCGCCTTCCGCAAGGAGCTGGAGCACAACCCCGTCGTCGCGAAGCGCGTGTACGAGGATGTCGTGGACCTGGCCCTCGGCCCTCAGGGTGGCCTGAAGGGGCACCTGTCACGACGCGGCATCAAGCTCATCAGCCCGAAGATGTGGCGGGCAGTGGGCGAGGCGGCCGCCGAGAACCCCAGGATCCTGTCGGACCTCCAGAGCACCCGCAGCGCCCCGCTGCTGACGGCGAAGCTGACGGCCGTGCGCATGCGCTCCGGCCTCGGCATGACGGCTGACACGAAGTTCCCGACCATCGGGCAGATCATGCGGTCCATGATCAACAAGGTGAAGGGCGAATGATCTACTCGAGTGAAGTCTCCGGGATCATCGCCAACCAGCAGGGCCAGTTGGCGCAGAACGCGAACTACGCGGGGTACCTGTCGTCCCGCTACGGCGGTGGGAACCCCTACGCCAGCGCGGGGGACGGCGGCGGCGGCGCACCCATGCAGGACCCGAGGGCGGTCGGCGGATTCTTCGGGCCCCCGCCCGGGCAGTTCGTGTACGGCAACCCCGTCGGGTCGCAGTGGGAGCGGGAGAGCCAGCTCTCTGGCGCCAGCATGGGGCTGATGCAGGGCGCGAAGGAAGCCGGTGCCCTGGCCATGGGCGGCCTCATGTGGGCCGGGATGTTCAACCACGCGTTCAACGCCTTCGACCCGTTCACCTCGGTCCTGGGGGCCTTCGGTAGCGCCGGTGCCGGTACGTTCCGGCGGGCCGGGCTGGCCACCGCACAGCAGGGCTGGTGGGGAGGGGCCTTCAACGCCGTCAAGAAGGGGCGCTTCGGAACGCTCGGCCGCAGCATGGTATCCGGGGCCGCCGGGGCCCTGCCCATCGCCGCCGGGTACTACGCCGGGTACAAGGCCGCGACGTTCGGCGTGAACAACCTGATGGCCGGGGCCGAGGAGCAGCTGGCAGTCAACTCCACGCTACTGAACTACGGCACCCGCATGAACATGCCGGGGATGGCCGGGCACCAGTGGAACTACGGTGACATGCGGGCCATGGAGAGCACGGTCTACGACGTCTCCGAGCAGAACCTCTGGACCGACCCTGGAGATATCAACCAGGTCCTCGCCGGCGGGATGCAGGCCGGGATGTTCCGCAACGTGCGCAACACCGGAGAGCTGCAGTCCGCCCTGAAGGAGCTGGTCGGTGCCCTGAAGGACACCGCGCGCACGTTCAACACCACGCTGTCCGGGGCCATCCCCTACCTCCAGGGTGCCCGGGACATGGGGTTCCGAGACTTCGGGGCCGCTGCCAACGTGGCCCAGATGGCCCGAGGACTCGGCGTCCCGTCCGGCACTTCCCCCGAGACCATGATGGGGATGGGCCGGATGGGCATGCAGCACGCACTGTCCGCCGGCGCGAGCGCCGACCAGATCCGCAGCAGTGTACTGCGCAGCATGGAGTTCGCCGGGCGCGTGGGGTACGCCAACCAGCAGGGGTACCTCTCGGACGACCGCGTGTTCGAGATGACGGGGCAGTTCGGGGAGGCCGGCCGGGCGTCGCTGGCCCAGCAGATGACCGGCACTGCCCAGGGCCTGCTGAACTCCAGGTTCGGGCGCTGGATCACCATGGCCATGATGAACCCGACGACGGGGGAGTACGACTCTGCCAGGGCGGGGTACATGGGCAGCGTGGGGGGCATGCTGGGCGGGGCGCGGGATGCCATGCGCACACGGGGTGGCATCGTGCGGTGGAAGCTCCACCGCGGCCGCATCGGGCAGCAGGCGATCAGCGAGCAGGGTCCTGACGTGTTCGCCGGAAGCGTGCTGAACTCCATCGCCGATTACACCGACCGCATGTCCGGGGGCAACACCGAAATCAGCGACCTGCTCATCGAGCGCCTCACCGGCGTTGGCCAGCGCGAGAGCCACCTGCTCCGAAACCTCGCCAACCAGGCCCCCCGGCTGAAGGAGATGACCCGGCAGGCGGCGTCCGAGGAGCTGCGCAAGGTCCAGGCGGAGGCGGACTACCGGGAGAATGTCAACGTCGGCGCCGTGATGCGGAAGATCGAGCGTGCCACCATCGAACGGGTGCGCAGACCGATTCGCGAGGCCGGGGCCAGCATCATGATGAACATCAACCAGGGCATCCAGTCTGCCGTGGAAGACATCATGGGGGTCCACCGGTACAGCATCTCCCCTGCTGTCAGCGACGCGTACGAGGCGATGCAGGGAGGGCGTCCGGAGCAGTGGGACCGCCTGCAGCAGGCCACCGCGCCCTCGTTCATGTCGGGGTACTCGGCCGACTCCCAGGGAGTCATGCAGAACGCCATCGGTGCGCTGGTGATGCCGGGCGGCGCCCCGAACGAGTTCATGGCGCGTACCCCCAACTACGCCGGCATCAGCCCCGGACTCTCCGCCAGCCTGGGCGGAGGGCTTGCCTGGGGCGCTACCGTGGGGTCTGTCCGGGTCGGCGGGAAGGAGGCACCGCGGCTGTTCAACCGCCTTCTCTCGTACCCGCTGCGCGGAGCCGCGGGCGGGGAAACACTCTACGGCGGGGCCGTGGGGAGGCTGGTGGCCTCCCCCCTCAAGTCGGCGGGGACGTGGCTTTCGGGTGCCAAGGCCTGGGGTGCCGAGGCGCAGGGAGGGGGATTCCTCCGTGCACTCGGAGGAAGGGCTGCACAGGTGGCCGGAGTTGCCCCCCGCGCAGCCGGGTGGGCGGCAAGGGTGGGGGGAGCCACGGTGGGCCGGGTGGGCCAGCTGCTGGCGAACCCCATCGTGGGCATCGGCCTGTCCGTCGGGCTGGGCGCGTGGGAGGGGGTGTCCACCTACCGCGACCTGCAGACCTCTACCCTGAGCTCGGCCGCGACGCTGCTGGTGCGTGCACACGGGGCGCAGGTTGGGCGCGTGCGCGACTACGAGGGGGAGGAGCCCTACCTGCGAGCGTACGGCATCGGCCAGACTGCCGCCGGCCTGGCATGGTCGTCGGCTACGGCGAACACGCTGTCTCTCGGCCTCCTGGGGGTCGACGCAGCCAACTGGACCTCTGCACTGCCGGTCAGCCAGGTAGCCGGCACGATGGCAAGCATTCGGTCCGTCGACCTCAGCGACTTGAACGACAACGGGCTCGGCACGACCGTTGCTGCCGCAGTGTCGGACGAGGTGCGCCGGATGGGCGCCAGCTCCTCCTGGGACGACAGGGTCGCCGAGGTGGGCGGACATCTGCGCAAGGTGGCGAACGACGTCATCGACCGGTCCAGCGCCCCCGAGACCGTGAAAAATACGTTCCGGTCCAAGGTGAACTC